>Ga0315534_1000337_pt1 | contig 31786 bp, 22 predicted proteins | sample SalMarSW160240MG_FD_203094 | JGI IMG/M metagenome (GOLD analysis project Ga0315534, IMG submission 203094) | Salt marsh sediment microbial communities from the Plum Island Ecosystem LTER, Massachusetts, United States - Salt Marsh Sediment SW1602-40 ...
TTGCTCTACAAAACGCAGTTCTGATTCGGAGAAGATACGATCTTCTTCAAAGGAAATCAGGATCGAGCCGAACCACTCATCATTGATGGTCATGGGCACGGCCAGCACGGTTTGAGCTTCAAACATATCCACCATCCGGGGGGAAACCCATTCGCTGCTTGCTGGATCCTGGACGACCAGTGTGTGCCCGGCTTCGAGGACGGCCTGGGTAAGAGTACGCTCGCCTTCCTCCAGGGCCAGAGCCTTGAAACGTAACTCCATGCTATCCAGTAAGGCGGATCGAGGCAGCTGCTGCTCCTTCTCCCAGAGAGACATAACGCAGCGCTTTCCGCCGTATAGCTCTGCCAGATGACGGGTGACCTGCTCGGCAAGCACATCCACGTCCTCTGCCTGCAAGGCCATTCTAGTAAGCTGGTTCAAACGATCGAGTTGAGTTGCGCGCGTGCTCAGGTCAGACAACAATCTCGCATTTTCAACCAGCACGGCTGCTTGGTTGGCGAAGACATTCAAGCGTCCCAGGTCTGCGGGCGTGAAGGGACTCGTTTCCTGGCTCCTGAGTACATGGATGACGCCGTTCAACTGACCCTGCCAAATGAGAGGTACGCTGATCAAGGCATGCATAATTGCACCTTCGAACGCTTCTGCCCTCCCCTCCCAGCTTGAATAGTCTTCAATGATCAAAGGCTCGCCGGTTTGCGCAACCCTACCGGCAGCGCCCTCGCCATAGGCTAAGATCACCCCTTTGTAATCGGTGCTGTTGTTATAACTGACCTCGCAGCGTAGTGTTTTCGTTTCCCGCTCCACGAGGTAGAGGCCACCGCTGTCTCCCCTGAGAAGACCTACAGCCCTCGAGACTATTTCGGTAAGGATCTGGGTGCCATCAGCCCCGGTGGCTAATAATTCCGAGAGCCCGCGCACCTGTTCCAGTTCTGCCACTTGCTGCTCAAGTACCTGCCAATGGGAAAGACGATACATGACGGAACCCAAATCTTGCGCTAACGGTTCCAGATTGTGCCAATCCAATGCGGGTTCCGAAGTAGATTCGTCGCTGCTGATGACCAACCAGCCTTGAAAAAGATCGTCATGCTGAAGCGGGAAAGCAGCGAGCGTGGTTTGTCCTCCAATCAAGCCTGTATCATCCCGTGCAGCAGCCCGTCCTTGTGTCTGGATTTTTGCGAGCCACGGCCGTAGGTCTCCCCCCTGGTCGAGCCGGGGGACCATTGCCCTATGATGGGGTGAATGGGCACATGTGATGGAACTGGGGGATTGCCGGGTCTGACCGATCCATTCGAGCCAGGCCAGATCGTAGCCACAACCTTCGACGAGCATCTCGCAAAACTGCTCAGCGAGGACATCCAGATCCTCCCCCTGGAGTAAGAGCGCACGTAACGCGGCGAACCCCGGGTCGTGGTATTCTTCCCGACCCTGTCCTCCCGGCCTCTGCTTCCGATTCCTGTCCGGGAACCAGTTGAGTAAGGTCTGGATCCAAGATCTCTTCGTCATCAAACTCCAAGCCTAGCTCTTGTCGTTGCATGCGGTGGAGAGCAACTCTAAGCCCACATACTGTAACCCCAATCCGACCGAGATAGAAATGGGGCATCCGCACTAACCGGATTGATAGTGATGTATCGGTCTGGATTGCTGGGTCGGATACGGCAAGCGGTCATAATCCGACCGCACCGCACCAATTCGATTATACTCAGTTCAAACGGTAGTGGTTTCGACCGGAGTTCCCCCCGATTACACAGTTAAGTGGAGAATTGCCCATGACCTATGATCCCTTCCATGCACGTGCCATGTTGGAGACCGCCCAGGGTAAATATGTGATCTGGCGATTGCCGGCGCTCGTCAAATCTGATCACGCCGAGCTTGAGCGACTCCCCTATTCGATCAGGGTCCTGCTCGAGGCAGCACTGCGCCAGGTTAACGGCCGTGAAATCCAAGAAGATGATGTGATCGCACTGGCGGGTTGGAAGCCCCGGCAGGCAAAACGGGGGAACGTCGCTTTCCTCCCTGCGCGGGTGCTTATGCAGGATTTCACGGGCGTGCCGGCGGTTGTCGACCTGGCTGCCATGCGCTCGGCACTGGCTCGTATGGGGGGAGATCCGGCGGTGATCAACCCGATCCTACCCGTCGATCTTGTCATCGATCACTCCGTGCAGGTAGATTTTTTCGCCAGCAGCGAAGCACTCATGCGAAACGCAGAGATCGAATTCCAACGCAATCGCGAACGATACGAATTCCTGCGCTGGGGCAAAGAGGCCTTTCAGAACTTCCGTGTCGTCCCACCGGCAACGGGTATCGTCCATCAAGTGAACCTGGAATACCTTGCCCAGGTCGTGCTAACCCGCCAGCTTGGCGATGAACTGGTGGCTATGCCAGATACATTGGTGGGGACCGACTCGCACACGACGATGATCAACGGATTGGGCGTACTGGGTTGGGGCGTGGGCGGGATCGAAGCCGAGGCCGCCATCCTCGGTCAACCCATGGTCATGCCCATCCCCGAGGTAGTCGGATTTCGGCTGGAGGGTGAACTCCCAGAAGGTACAACAGCGACCGATCTCGTGCTTACTGTGACCGAGATGCTAAGGGCGCACGGTGTGGTGGGTAAATTCGTCGAATTCTTTGGTCCAGGATTGACGCACATGACCCTCCCCGATCGGGCGACGATCGCCAACATGGCTCCCGAGTATGGCGCGACGGCTGGTTTCTTCCCGGTCGACGATGAAACGCTGCGGTACCTGCGGCTTACCGGCCGCGAGGAAGCCCAGATCGACCTGGTTGAGCGCTACTGCAAGGAACAAGGTCTTTTCCACACCCCGGATGCGCCGCAGCCCGAGTTCAGTGATTTGCTCAAGCTCGACCTGGGCACGGTTGAAACAAGCCTGGCAGGACCAAAACGCCCCCAGGACAGGATACCCCTCGCGGGGATGAAAGAAGCCTTCGAGCGAGCATTAGTGGCACCAAAAGAAAAGGGCGGCTTCGGGAAGTCACCCGAAGAACGCCGGCAAACCGTGATGGTTGGCTCCAACGGCTCGAGTGAAGCGCTCGGGCATGGTGCGGTCGTGATCGCGGCGATCACATCCTGTACGAATACCTCCAATCCCTACGTGATGGTCGGCGCCGGGCTGCTGGCGAAGCACGCCGTCGAACATGGCCTACACGTTAAACCTTACGTCAAGACAAGCCTGGCACCCGGTTCTACGGTGGTGACCGAATACCTGCAGGCAAGCGGGTTACTCGAGCCGCTGGCTGCTCTCGGGTTCAATGTTGTCGGCTATGGGTGTACGACCTGCATCGGAAACAGCGGGCCACTCCCAGGGGAGGTAGTGAAAGCCATTACGGAAGGCAGCCTGATCTCGGCGGCAGTCTTGTCCGGCAACCGGAACTTCGAGGGCAGGATCAATCCCCACGTTCGAGCGAATTACCTCGCCTCCCCACCGCTGGTCGTTGCTTACGCGTTGGCTGGCACAATCGATATCGACCTGGTGAATGAAGCGCTGGGCGTGGACGGCAATGGAGAACCTGTATACCTGCGGCAGATCTGGCCTAATTCGGCTGAAATCCGGTCTATCGTCGAGTCGAAGCTCACCCCACAAACCTTCCGTCAACGCTACCAGGATGTGTTCACGGGCAATGAAACGTGGAATTCGATCCCCGTTTCCGGGGGCGATCAGTACGCGTGGGAGGAAATGTCGACCTACATCCAAGAACCCCCGTTCTTCTTCGATCTGGCACCCGAGACTGAGCCCATTTGTGGGATCGAGGGCGCCCGTGTTCTGGCCGTATTGGGAGATTCGGTCACGACCGACCACATCTCACCGGCCGGTGCGATCCCAGTCGAGAGCCCAGCCGGCCGCTACCTACTTGAGCGGGGCGTCGAGGCGCGCGATTTCAACTCCTTCGGATCACGGCGCGGCAACGATCGCGTCATGACCCGCGGCACCTTCGGCAACATCCGTCTCAAGAACCAACTCGTCCCGGGCGTAGAGGGGGGTTATACCCTGCTTCTCCCGCAGGGCAAACAGATGAGCATCTACGATGCCTCCCTGCGCTACAAGGAACAGGGCACACCGCTCATAGTACTTGCTGGCAAGGAGTACGGCACCGGATCCTCACGTGACTGGGCCGCCAAAGGGACGCTCCTACTGGGCGTGCGGGCCGTGATCGCTGAAACCTACGAACGCATCCATCGCTCAAACTTGGTCGGGATGGGCGTGCTGCCGCTTGAATTCATGCCGGGAGAGAACGCCGCCTCAATCGGGCTTACGGGTAGAGAAATCTTCGCCATCCGCGAGCTGGACGACGATCTCCGGCCTGGAGCGCTCGTCACGGTAATCGCGCGTATGGATTCGGGTGAGGAGCGAGCGTTTCAAGCTCGGGTCCGGATCGATACCCCAATCGAAGTGACCTACTACCGCAATGGTGGAATCTTGCATACAGTGCTCCGCCAGATCTTGAAACAATCCTCTGCTTGAAGAAGGCGGATATCCGTTCAGTTGTACCAAACGAGAAACGAGGCGGGCCTGGGCCCGCCTCGTTCGTTTTCTGGATGATATTCTAGAGGATGAACCTGCGCGGGATCAGGAAAGCCGAGCGTACTCTGCCTCCAGGTCGGCGATCCGGGTGCGCAAGCCAGCCGCCATCTCGGCCAGCAGATCTCTCCCGCTCCGTTCGGCGATCGTGACCTCTAACATCAACTTGACTGTGTGGGAGTTCACCAGATCCTGCAGCGTGCGCTCCAGCGTGCGGATAACCCCATCCAGACGGTGGATCTCGGCCCGTAGGTCAGCCAGGACCTGCTCGCGCGACTTCTCCACCAGAGCTGCATGGCGATCGGGTTGAGCACCGAGCCGCCGTAGTTCGGCCGCATCCTGCCCAGAATAGGCTTCATTAACCTGCGCCATGATCTTCGACCGCCAGCGCTTCTGCTCTGGGTCCGTAACCAAATCTGGGTGGAAGCGCTTTGCCAGCGCACGAAAGAGCGCCTTTAATTCGGCCTTGGTCGCATCGGATACAGGTTTGTCGGAGATCGGTTCTGCAGGTTTTTCTTTGCGCGTCCACGTCCGGCGGAACTGCTCGACCACATCAGCCTGCAGCTCAGGCGCATCATCCCGCTCACGCCACTGCGCCCTGTGCGCGGCGCGCAACCGGGCTTGCTCAACCTCGGCTTCAAGCTCACCCAGCCGATCCTGCAACCCGCCCAGCCGGTCTGCGAGCCGGCCCTCGAAACGAGCCAGGTCCGCTCTCGTATCGGATAACTCGAACTCAAGCTGTGCCACGCGTTCCTGACGCCAGTTCAAGTCCTCCTGCAAATCCCGCAGTTCTGCGTCGCTCGCCTGGTCAATCGCTCGTTTGAGTGATCCCTGGTTCCGCCTCTGGAACATCAACACCACCTACCCGTACGTTGCTTAAGCCGGCACCGCTGCTCTCTCTTCTCTATCGGTTACTATCCGGACCCATTATAGTCTAGCCGGAAATTAGATTATCGGACCCAGCAGGCCCATTGCGGGGTAACCTCTCTACACTTCTCCCGAAGATGCCTCCATCCTATTGGCGGAATGGTTTGAGGATCGATCCGGCTAAAGCGCTCGTGTAAGTTCAGCACCACCCAACGTGATCATTGTGCCACGGTGCTTCTATGCCGATGCTCCTGAGTAATTGCGCAAACCAACCTTCCAGAAGAGGCGGGAGAAGAGCAGCAGCGCGAGCGCCAGCCCGAGAGCACCAACTGCCGAGCCGGCTGTCAAACGACCAGTGAGGGCCTCCGCCGGCACGGTCACCGCAAAGGCTACCGGCACGAGGAAGGTCAATCCAAAACGCATCCACCCGGGGTACATACTTACCGGCCAGCGTCCTGCTTCGTACAAACTCTGAAAAATCACCAGGATATTCTCTACGCGCACAAACCAGAATGATAGCGTGGCCAAGATCAGCCAGAAGGCATAGACGATCACACCGCCCGCCAGCAGCAGGAGGCCAAACTCCACCGCCTGCAGTATGCCAACCGCCTCCTTCAGCTTTATCAGCGCCACACCCAAAACTCCAAGCCCCAGCAGGATGTTCAATATTTCCCAGATATCGACTGCCCGAATGCTCACGAGAAGCTGGGCATCCTCCGGTTTGGTCAGCGTAAAATCGAGCGTGCCCTCGTGCACCGACTCGATCAACTGCTCCATGCTGGGCTGGATGACGACGCCGATCACACCCCCGACGAGGATGTACACGCCCACCAGCGCCACCACTTCATCAGGCCGCCATCCAGCGAGAGTGTCCGTGTAGCTGAAGACCACTGCCAGGCTGCCCAGCGCTGTCACCAACCCGAGAAGTGACTGGAAAAGTTGCACGATGAAGTTGATCCGGTAGGCCGCCTCCCCCATCACACCAACTCGCAGGAAGGTCCACAACAATCGCAATGTGTTCATGCCCCCACCGCCGAGTACTGGCGCACGCCTGCTCGCCAGGTTGCCCGCACGCAGAACAGAGCAGCAGCGAGCCAGCCAGCCTGCGCCGCAAACCCGATCAGCGCCTGATGCGGTGTCAGGTTTCCCAATATAAGCTCGACGGGAAATGAAACCATCCAGCGAAATGGCAGCACGCTGGCGACGACCTGTACAACACGTGGATAAAGGGATAATGGGGCAATCTGCCCGGAGAGGAATAAGAGGACAACGAAGTACATCTGGTTGATGGCGTTGACGCGGGTTGTCCAGAATGCCACCAGCGCCAGCATCCACTCTATGAGAAAACGCACCAGGAATGCCAACACGATCGCCGGGACTGCTGCAATCGTAGCCCAGGGCAGGATGTGGATCGTCGGGCGAAAAATGACCGCCAACACAATGGAGACGAGCAGCAGCCCCGGTGTGCTCACAATCTTCGACGACAGGTTATCGGCAATATCGGAGTGGATCGGATGGATCGGGCGCAGCAGGCTGGCGGAGAGCGAACCCTGGCGCACGCGGTAGTCATATTCGTACATGATCCAGGTATACGTGAGATGGTTGACCAGCATCAGCACCAGGAAGTAGGCCGCGAAGTCGGAGCGTGTGTAACCACCGACCTTGCCCCCGCTGGCCTGCGTCACCGAGGTCCAGACGATGAGGTAGATGACTGGTTCGAGCACCTGGCTGATCATCCAGATCACCAGCGCCGCGCGGTACTGCAGCATAGCGGCGAAGGCTGTCTTCATCAGTTGGCTGTAGAGATCCTTTAGCCCAATCAAGTTCGCGCGTAGGCCGATGGTCGGGACTGGTTGAACGGAGATGACCAGCATATCCGCACCCATGCTGGCTGGATCGTCTTTACTCGGCATGCCGCTTACACCAGATCCTGTGCGAAGACATGCTCAATAACTTCCTCAATTGGTGGATCTTCCACGGTCAGGTCGATTACAGGCAGGTCAGCCAGCAGGCGGGCGGTTGTGCGCGAGGTCTCGGCCTTCGGCACGCGCAGCGTCACCAGTCCATCCTCACACGCTATGACCTCCCCGTAGCCAGTAATCGATTCCGGGCAGGTCTCGAGCTGGACGATGATCGTCTTGACTGGGGAGTAGCGCTGGACAAGTTCTGAAAGATCGCCGTCGAACAGCAGCCGGCCCTCATGAATAACAATCACCCGGTGGCAGAGCGCCTCAACGTCGTTCATATAGTGTGAGGTAAGCAGAACAGTTGCCTCAAAGCGTTCGTTGTAGTCAGCCAGGAAAGTTCGGATCCGGCGCTGCATAGTTACGTCCAGGCCGATCGTCGGCTCGTCGAGGAAAACGACTCTTGGACGGTGGAGCAGTCCTGCAGCGATCTCGCACTTCATCCGCTCGCCCAGGGAGAGGTTGCGCACGGGCTTGGTGAGCAGTGGACCCAGGTCGAGCAGATCAGTAAGCTCATCCAGTGTACGCTTGAAGTCGGAGGTCGGGATGTGGTAGATAGCCCGGTTGAGCTCAAAGGAATCTCTCGCTGGGATGTCCCATACCAGCTGGTTGCGCTGACCCATGACGAGCGTGATCTGGCGCAAGAAATCACGCTCTCGCTTCCAGGGTAAATAGCCCAAGACTGAGAGCGATCCCGAAGCAGGGTGAAGCAGGCCGGAGAGCATCTTTAGCGTCGTCGTCTTACCGGCGCCATTAGGACCGAGGAACCCGACGATTTCACCCGGTTGGAGTTCGAAGGAGATGGCATCGACCGCGCGCACTTCACGGGTCTGGCGATGCACCAAGCTGCGTAGAGCGGCGGCCAGACCCGCTTCGCGTTCGGTAACATTGTAGATCTTGGTGAGCAAGTGGGCGTGGATCGAGGCTTGAGTCATTGAATGTGATGGATTCTATCCGCCCCCGCCAGATGCGGAAAGAGGAAATATCGATAGGTGATCCAGTTCTTTCCAAACATTAATGGGGTGGGCCTCGTGCGAGAGCAGGGCCACTTCAACACAATTCCCTCAGATTTGGTTCAAATGTATATATCGAAGGTTGTAATTGCTCTCGAGGGACATAGTCCAAGATTGTTCGTGGTTCGATCAGCCACGAACATCCCGTGGTGAAAGAGCATCAGCCACGCGCCAGATTGCTTGACACACATTGAGCTCCTCAGCGTGCTTTCAGGGACATACCATTCGGCCATCGATCGTGTTGAGCGGTAGGTGGCAAGCATCACATCCGAATGGATCTGAACTGAATTGAATTCGCTTAGTTCATAACGAGCAGATTGATTCTCCACGACCGATTTCAGGGCTTGCTGCTTGTCATAAATACGTCCGGAACTCTCAACCTCACGGTATTCATCTGCGATCCAAGAGGAAAGTGCTCCTAGCGACGACCGCAGATTTGGATCGAGATGCCTGCGCTCCAGATCCTGCGTTAGCTATGTGGTCCCACCATCAAGAATGGACACGACCAGTAACCCTCTAGGATCCAGCCCGCCAACGATCATTTAGCTGTCTGGGGCTGGGGGTGCTCAATCAAAGGATTATCCAAGTAAAGAGTGTTCGTAGTGTAACGGCTGACGCAAGAAACCCTCAGCTCCGTTCGCGATCTTCGTACGGTGTCTCTGCAACCGCGATTACTTGCCGGCCGGAGAAATACCTGCGCGTAAATAGAAGCGGGATCCCAAGCATGAGCAGAAAGGCAGTGTTCAGCACGACGTTGAAGGTGACACCGTACTTGAGCGAGATACACGTGTCCGGGAAATACCAGAGCAAGAGGGAGGCAGCTAACGCATTCCACACCCAGCGCTCACACCGTTGAAAGGCACGATGAACAACAAAAAACACCAGCGCACCCCAGCCCGCGACCGTTGCCCCCCAGGCACCATAGATCCAGCGCTGGAACGCCTGCGTCGTCCCCGCTAGCGGGGACGACCAGAAGATTGGATCGATTTGATCGTTCAGGGGGGCGATTAACGCTGAACCCTGAAGCAGTGCCAGCGCCAATCCAAATGCGACAACCAATAGCGAGGCTGCTCGCAACCAGTTCGTCCAGAATCGTATGCCCTGCATAGGATTGAACTCCAAAAATACGCGCCGGCGGCGCAAATTTATCGGTATACCCAGAGGAAGAGATCCTTGCCGTCGTAGGATGCATTCTGTGCAAGGTAAATCATCTGACCCACGAACCGCTCGGCCTGTTCCGGTGACCACCCTGCTCTAGCCACCTGGTCGGTGGCTAACCAACGCTTCGCAAGAGGGGGGTAGTCCGGCGGGGAGAACTCCGCCAGACGCGCCACTATATCGGCCGGAAACTGGATCAGCCAGGGGCCATTGGGTGAGGCTTCTGCCACAGGATGATACTTCTCAAGCAGGATTTCAAACACTTCACCGCTGAGGTCGGCATGCAGCGCGGCGATCGTGAGCGGATCAAGGCCATCAACATTGATCCCCCTGAAGGTGCCGAGGGGGTAATCGGAGGCAATGATGGAGGGGATGTCCCCCGCCTCCGCGACCAACAAGTCGGCGAGCACAGCCATGGAACCACCTCCTGGTAACAACGATCATGCGCCATCAAGCGCGGCCTGCACAGATGAATCCGTGCAAGTTCTCACCCTCGATCATACAATAAAATCGGTGACTGTATCCAACCTGGCAGGTGTCACGGGCTAGTTTTATGAAACATGATTCTCGGCAAATCTCTTCGTGAGTTGTTCGGCCTCATATGCCGATTGCTCCAGCCGATCGGGATGGACTGATCGAACGCGAGCTTCCAACCAGCTTCACCTTTCACGTAGATTGCAGCAAATCGGGCCTGGTAGTCAACCCTGATTTTCGCCTCGCCCTGTCCAGCGTCCGATCAAGATCGCTACGTTTCCGAGGACCTAAAACTCGATCTCATCGATCAATGCAATTTCCCGGCAAACTTGCGTGCCGCGTAGGATGCCACAGCCTGGTTCTTTTCGATCACCGTTCCATCCGGCTGGATCTGCCGGTATCCGCCTGCCAGGATATCCTCGATCACTGCCAGGTCCAGGTCGCGATCTGCCCGTACCCAGCGGCGTTCCACTTCCAGGATCTGTGAAGCCGTTGGCTGCGATATTTACATTTCACTCCCGGATGCTCGGTGCTTCCTGAAAAGGCGTGGTCTAGCTGCAAACGACAGGCTTTGGACGAGACAGCGCATACCCAACACGCGGCCAAGGACACGCAGGATTCGGGATCGTTCAGCGTAATGAACGCGGGTTCTTCTTGGTGAGGCGTGTAGCGTAGTAACCCAGACCTGCAGCGGCGAATAGGAGCAGAGCGCCCACCAGGCCAAGCAATGCTGATCGTCCTCCACTACCGGTCCCATTCGATAGACCGGCGCTGGGCTGGGCGCCAAACTGCAGGTACTTGATATCCCCTGGATTCAGGCTCACGCCCACGTTTAAACCTGTTGTCGGGTTATAGCCTGCTGGAACCGCAGCGCTGACGTTGTAATCAGCGTTGGTCAGGTCTTCGAAGCAGAACCCGCTCGGATTGAGCTCAAGATCCAGGGTTTTGGTGGCGTATTCCGCGGCGAGCGAGCCGCCGAAATTGACGATGCTGATCTGCCCGCCCGCAAGCGCTGGTTCGCCGCTATCCAGCCGGCCATCACCATCCACATCCTCAAACAGCAGCACGCAAATCGCGCCTGTGCCTACTGTTGGTGTGGCGGTAGCCGCAGGCACCGTCGCAGTCGTGAGGAATGATGCTGGAGCACCTGTGGGCTGGACCGGCCCTCCGACTCCCAACTCGAGCTGCATGCCCGGAATGATGAAATCGCCCGGCTGGATCCTATTCAGCGCCATTAACTGCTCCAGGCTTATGCCGGCAAGGGCAGCGATACGCCAGAGTGAATCGTCGACCTGGACGGTGTATAGGATGCGGCCGTCAGGCCCGGGTGTGGGGGTTGGGAAAGCCGTCGGCTGTGCATACGGAGCGGGCTCGGCCCCGGCGAACGCCAGGGGAGCCACGAGTAAAACTGCCAGGCAGGACCCGGCCAACATGAGATACCGGAGGGTTTTCATACGCTGCAACATACTTCCTGGGAGGATTATAGCCCGTTCGAAGGAGAGGGTATAGTCCCGAGCGGTCAAGCGCCTGACCGTCATACACCCAACAAAACGACACGAACCCTATTAGGGCTGTGCTATACTCGCCTCGGAGGCCTGCATGCCGCTCGATCTCATCCTCGGAGCTCAATGGGGCGATGAAGGCAAGGGGCGCATCACCGATGCGCTTGCCGGGGAAGCGGATATCGTGATCCGTTTCAACGGGGGTGATAATGCCGGGCACTCAATCACCGTCGGTGATGATCTCCTCAAGCTGCACCTGATCCCCTCCGGAATCTTGCACCCGAACACGCACTGCGTCCTTGCTGCAGGGATGGTCATCAACCCACAAACCCTGCTTGAAGAACTCAACCAGCTCAGTGCGCGAGGGCTGGACGTTTCACCCAACCGGATATCCATCTCACCTGCTGCCCATCTGATCACACCGCTCCACCGTTTGCTCGATGGTGCGGATGACGCTCGCCGGGCTGCCCCGATCGGGACAACCGGCCGTGGGATTGGACCCGCCTACATGGACAAGTCTGCCCGGCGCGGCCTGCGAATGGGTGAACTGCGCAGCTGGGATACCTTCTCCTCACGCCTGCAAGCTCACATCGACCACTCAAACCGGCTGCTCGAGGAGATTTACGCGCAGCCAGGAGCGGACGGCCTTAACCTGCTCGACTCCTTCAGAGCGTTCGCCGAGAGACTCACGCCCTATATCGCACAGGTCGAAGCTCACATCACCACCTCGCTTGAGCAGGGCCGGTCCGTCCTGGGTGAAGGCGCTCAAGGAACGCTGCTGGATCTCGACCACGGCACCTACCCATTCGTCACCAGTTCCCATCCGACAACAGCTGGCGCTCTGGCGAGTATCGGGGTCGGTCCAGCCTACTTGCGGCGCGTCATCGGCGTCGCCAAGGCCTTTCAAACGCGAGTGGGCGAAGGTCCATTCCCAACAGAGTTGAAAGGATCGCTCGCTGAACGCCTGCGAGGGACCGGCGAACATGCCTGGGATGAATTTGGGACCACAACCGGCCGGCCGCGCCGCTGTGGGTGGCTGGACGGCATCCTGCTGCGCTACAGTTCACGCGTGAACGGCTTCACCGAGCTGGCCATCACCAAATTGGACATCCTGAGCGGCCTCCATGATCTCCAGCTCGCCAGCCAATATTCCTTCCAAGGGGATGTTTATACGAATTTGCCCTGCACGCCTTCCGAATTGGCTGCCTGTGAACCCGTGTATGAATGCCTCCCGGGATGGAAGTCTGCGCTGACCGGCGCAGAGCACTGGGAAGATCTTCCGGACACTGCTCGCGCGTACGTTCAACGTATCGAGGAGTTAACCGGGCTTCCGGCAACCATGCTTTCGATTGGCCCCGAGCGCGATCAGCTCATCAAACGAGCTACTGTGTAGGCTGCCACCTTCCCGGCTGTTGGCCTCGGTTATAATCCCGCCATGTTCAAAAACCGTGCAGGTTGGAAAGTCTGGTTTCTGGTTGTACCGGGTCTCGTGCTGGTGTTGGGCCTGCTGGCTTATCAGACACCCTTCATGCAGGAACGCCTCGGTTGGCGGGTATCTGAACTGCAAGCCCGTATCAAATACGCAATCAATCCACCGGAAGAAGCCGTATTTACGCCCAACCCGACCGTGGCCGCGATGGTCGAAAGCACGCTCGCGGCATTTACACCCACCCCGACTCCCAGCCCGTCACCTGGGCCAACGGCGATCCCGACGCAAACACCGACCCCGACCACCGTACCAACCACGATCCCTGATCAGGTTCAGTTGACCGGAGTTCGTCACGAATACCAAAAGTGGAACAACTGCGGTCCAGCCAACCTCTCAATGGCGCTCTCGTTCTGGGGATGGGATGGCACCCAGAAGCCGATCGCTGCTTTTGTCAAACCCAACCCACGCGACAAAAACGTGATGCCTTACGAGCTGATGGACTTCGTCACCGAGGGCACCAATCTGCAGGTGATTTCACGTGTGGGCGGTGATCTGACGCTCCTCAAGCAGCTGATCGCAGCCGGTTTCCCGGTCATGATTGAGAAGGGTTTTGAAGGACCGGGCTTCGATGGTTGGATGGGGCACTATGAGGTCGTGACAGGCTACGACGAGGCGCGCCAGCGGTTCACGGTGCAGGACTCTTATATCATGCCCGATCTGCCGGTCAGCTATGCCGATATGCAGGCCTACTGGCGCCAGTTTAACTACCGCTACATCGTCATCTATCCACCCGATCGTGAAGAGGGATTGTTTGCCATCCTCGGACCCCAGGTCGACGAAACGGCCAACTATGAGTATGCTGCCCAGCTTGCCTCCGATGAAATCTTCCAGCTCAGCGGACGTGATCTGCTTTTCGCCTGGTTCAACCGGGGGACAAGCCTGCGGCTGCTCCAGGATTACGGCGGAGCGGCCAACGCCTACGACGAGGCTTTTGCCATTGATGCACAGCTTGCCATCTCGGATCCGGAGCACCGGCCCTGGCGCATCATGTGGTATGAGACCGGTCCATACTGGGCTTATTACTACACAGGCCGCTACTATGATGTCCTCAACCTGGCGAATTTCACAATCGAGAACATGAGTGAACCGGCGGTCGAAGAGAGTTTTTACTGGCGGGCACTCGCGCGCGAGGCGTTGGGTGATCTCGACGGCGCGATCACCGATTACCAAAAGGCGCTGAAATGGCATCCGGACTGGGAACCAGCGCTAGCCCAACTCAACCGGCTGGGCGTTGGTGTGTGAGCAGCGGGTGACTGCGGCGGAAAATTCCACACAACCGGTCAACACCGGCGCAGGCGTCGCTCGCTCGACGCTGGTCGTCATGGCCGGCCTCGGCGCCTCGATCGTGGTCGGGCTCATCCGCCAGCGCGTGATTGCGCTCAAGTTCGGGACGAGCGCTGACCTTGATGCGTTCACCGCCGCTAACGGCATCCCCGAACTTCTCTTCACGATGCTTGCCGGCGGGGCGCTGGCTTTTGCATTCATTCCCGTCTATGCGCGCCTATTGAAAGATAAATCGACCGATCCTTCCAACATGCTGCTCAGCCGGGTGATCAATTCAGTGCTGCTCCTGACCGCTGGCGCCTCGGTCCTAATCTCAATCATCGCTCCTACACTGACCGGTGCGCGTTGGGGGATCGCACCCAACTTTCCACCGGCCGTCCAAGCGCTCACCGTCGAACTGATGAGGATCCTCCTGCTTTCCACGCTGATCTTCACCGCCAGCAGCATCCTCACCGGCGCATTGCATGCCCACCAGCATTTCCTGCTGCCGGCACTCGCGCCCACGATGTACAGCCTGGGCATCATCGCCGGCGCATGGTTCCTCGAACCTACCCTCGGGGTGCATGGGTTGGCGTGGGGGGCCGTGCTCGGCGCCAGTCTGCATCTCGCCATCCAGCTTCCGGCCGCACTTTACTTCCGCATCCGCTGGCGACCGAGCCTGGGATGGGGTGATACCCACCTGCGGCGGGTGGCCGTCCTGATGGCGCCCCGCGTGATCGACTTATTGATGGCGCGCGCCAGCATCGACTGGATCAACGCAAATCTCGGATCTGGTTTGGGCGAGGGTCGAGTTTCTGCGCTGCGCTACGCCTTCCAGTTGATGAACACACCCTGGACGCTGATCGGCACGGCGATCGGGATTGCCGTATTCCCGACGCTGGCGATTCTGGCTGCCAAGGATGACGCGCGCGCTCAGCGCGAAGCCTTTAGCGGCGCGCTGCGAGCCATCTTAACCCTGGCCCTGCCGGCAGCTGTCGCATTGTTGGTCTTCGGCCGCCCGGTGATCGTGCTCCTCTTCCAGGGTGGGGAATTCACGGCTGAGAGCACCCAGCTTGTGTTCTTCGCACTTCAGTTCTATATCCTGGCTTTGATCAGCCAATCCGTCCTGGAGGTCGTCGTGCGTGCCTTCGCCGCCCGCCAGGACACAATTACGCCACTGCTGGTCTCGTTCTTCACGACCGGTTTAAACGTCTTCCTAGCTGTAAAGCTATCGCAACCAATCGGCGCAGGAGGCCTGGAACACGGAGGGTTGGCGCTGGCGAATGGCATTGCGGTCGGGATCGAAGCGTTGATTGGTATTTTTATCTTGCATCGGCGCTGGCGGGCGGTCGATGGTCGGCGGATCATTCTGGATGCCGGCAAGGCCGCACTGGCGGCAGCAATCATGGGTTTGGGTCTTATCCTTTTCCAGAGGGCTGTCGAACCAGGACAACTCACCTTCCTGCTTGTCGGGGGCGCACTTGGCTTGCTAATCTACTTCGGCCTCGCATTAGCCCTTGGCATCAAGGAGATTCGCACCTTGCCAGGGGCGGTGCTGGCTGGCTTCCGCCAGCGAGCTCCACGTACGAATTGATTCATTTTCCAGGAGTATTCGTGATGCGTTGTTTATCCTCCGTAGGGGCAGGGTAAGCCTAATAAATGAGGTACAGGGGCGCACCTCGGTACGCCCAACGGAGATTGAAAAAGATGCCACTTCCCTTTATAGGGTTAATATGAAAAAGAGGCTTCCCGGCCGGGAAGCCTCTTTCAGATTCGTGATCGGATTGTCTTATTCCTTCACGTAGGGTTGTCCATCCGCTGCTGGCATCTGACTACGCCCCACGACGCCAGCCAGGACGATCATCGTCACTAGGTAAGGCGCCATCAAAAGGAAGTGGGAAGGGATGTTCACCCCCAGGATCGCCAATTTCGACGAGAGCGAGTCAGCGAAACCGAACAGCAACCCGGCGCCAAAGGAACCGAACGGGGTCCAGTTTCCGAAGATCATCGCTGCGAGTGAGATAAATCCGCGACCGGCAGTCATGAATTCATCAAAACGACCGACTGAGCCAATCGTGAAGTAGGAACCGGCGAACCCGGCCATCATCCCGCTCAAAATCACCGCCATGTAGCGCGTGCGGAATACGTTGATCCCCAACGTATCGGCAGCCTTGGGATTCTCGCCAACCGACCGCATCCGCAATCCCCAGCGGGTATAGAACAAGGCCACCTGCATCAAAATCAGGAATATGAACATGGCATAGACGAAAAGATTATTGTTAAAAAGGATCGGCCCCAGGATCGGAATCTTTGACAGTAGCGGGATCTCGAAGGGTCTGAAAATACCAGGATTATTCAATGCCTGGTATTTCTGCATGAAGCTTTGAGACACAAAGGCGGTGATGCCGCCGGCGAAGATATTGATCACCACGCCGGAAATGATCTGGTCTGTGACGTATTTGATAGATAGAATGGCATGCGCCAGTCCCAACAGCGCACCGGTAAGGATGCCGGCTAACAATCCCACCCATAAACTTCCCGAAAGGCTCCCGGCAAGGGCCGAAACCAAGGCGGCGGCAAGCATCATGCCCTCGATGGCGATGTTGACCACCCCAGCACGCTCACTAAGCACACCTGAAAGCGCCCCCAATGTGAGCGGAACCGCTTTGCTCAGCGTCGTATTGAGCAATCCCGCCAGGTTGAGGGAGCTACCGGCAGCAGCCCAGGTGAGGAAGGCGAAGATGAAGAAGCCCGCCACTAAGCCCAGGATGAGATTGGTCTGGTGGCCGAAGCCGCGAACGAGCTGAACACCACCAAAGAAAGCACTTACAAGGGCGAGTAGGTTCAGCGTCGCCAGGGTTGGCACTTGCCAGTCTGGTAAATTTGAATCGATGCCCCCGGGTGCCAGGTTGAAGATGGTGGTCAGGCCTGTATCTGTACTGCGTCCAAAGAAGAACCATATGGCTGCAGCCAGGAGCAAGAAGACGATCCCCATAACACGCTGACGGGTTGGAGATATAACTTCGATTTCACGTCGCAGGGTTGTAGTCGCCATCGATCAGTCTCCTCCCCATCCACGAATACTGACGCCTTCTTCATCCACAGGTACCCGTAAGCGGTAGATCGTGCGGATGATCGCTGGAGCTGCGATGAAGACCAGGATGAAAGCTTGCATGACGGTGATAATGTCGATCGGTATCTGGGCGACAACCTGCATACGCGTCGCTCCGTTGCGCAGGGTGCCGAACAACAAGGAAGCCAGCACTACGCCCAAGGGATGGCTCTTGCCCAACAGAGCCAGGGCGATGCTGTCGAAACCATACCCCGAAGAAAACGCCTGCGCCAAGTTGTGGTTGAGCCCCAGAACTTCATTGGTGCCCGCTAGTCCTGCCAGTGCACCGGACAACGACATCGCCAGCACCGTGCTGTTGACGATGTTTATGCCGGCATAGCGGGCAGCATGTGGGTTGAAACCCACCGATCGCAGCTCAAACCCCCATTTCGTTCGGAAGAGGAACCAGTAGACCAGCCAGGCAACGCCAAGTGCGATGAAGAAACCCAAGTGGAACCGGATAGGAGCAGCGAAAAATTTTGGCAGTCTGGCGCTGTCAGCGATCGTTGGGCTAACCGGGCTGAACGAATCGGGACGCTGCATGGGGCCGGTAAGCAGATAATCGGCAAACCTGAAAGCGATGTAGTTCATCATGATCGTGTTGATCACTTCGTGCCCGCCAGTCTTCGCCTTCAGCCAGCCCGGAATGAAGCCCCACAGCGCACCTCCCAGCGCACCGGCCAAGAGCGCCAGCGGAATGTGGATGATCGCCGGCAAACCTGTGATCGAGTAGCCGATAAATACAGAGAAGATCGCGCCGACCCACAGCTGTCCCTCGGCACCGATATTGAAGAGTCCCGCTCGGAAGCCCAGCGCGACAGCCAGGGCGCCAAAGATGTATGGTGTGCTCGCGGTCAGGCTTTCCATGATGGGATTGAAGGCCCGCCGGATCTCGAGCCCGTCGCCGCTTTGAAGGGCAGCCGCGATTTTAGCAGGATCACCGATCGATCCCGAGAAGAGCGCCCCGTAGGCGATACGCGCCTCATTCCAGCCGGCCTTGATCGCTTCAAACGGCGATACCCCCCAGGTCGTATAGAAACTCTCCGATGTGACCGCGATCAGGATCGCTCCAAGAACCAGGCCGCTGAAGATCGCCAGTACAGGGACAAGGAGCGTCCGCCAAATTCTCCGAGCTGTGGAATGCTGGCCTCCTGGCTCGGATGTCAGCTCTTCAAGCAGGATCTTACCCGCATCGGGTTTTTCGACAGAGTCTTTTTTCTTGGCCAAAGCTAACCTCTCTAGGATTTGGAGGATCTCAAGCTTTCCGATGCCTCTTTCGTATCCGATGTGACCCCAGCCATAAGCAGACCAATTTCTTCCTTTGTCGTCTTGTCCCCTTCGACGACGGCGACGATCTTGCCACGGTACATCACCGCAACGCGATCGGACAATTCCATGATCTCGTCCAGTTCGGGGGAGACAAGCAGGACCGCTGTGCCCTCATCACGCTTTTCAATGATGCGTTTGTGGATATATTCAATCGAGCCAACATCAAGCCCACGTGTGGGTTGCGATGCAATCAGAAATTTAATCGGCCGCGAAAATTCGCGGGCAACGATCACCTTCTGTTGATTACCACCGGAAAGTGAGCCGACCGAGATGAGCGGTCCGGGTGTGCGAATATCATATTCACTGATCCGTTCTCTAGCCGATTTCTCGATTGCCGCTTGATCCAGCACTACGCCATGGGTGAAGGGCGCGAGATAATAGGTGTTCAAAACCAGGTTGTCTGCAACCGAAAAAGGCAGCACCAGGCCGTCCCTTTGACGATCTTCGGGTACATGGGCGCTGCCGAGCTCGGTGATCTCTCTCGGCGTAGCCTGGGTGATATCTGTGTCTACGAGTCGTATCTCGCCACGCAAGGGTCGACGTAAGCCGGTCACCGCTTCAACCAGTTCCGTCTGCCCATTACCCTGAACCCCGGCGATGCCAAGGATCTCTCCTGCCCGTAGGTCGAAGGAGACCTCGTCCACCGCAACCTGGTTGCGATCGTCGATGACCATCAGGTCTTCGACCTCAAGCACCACCTCGCCGATCTTTGGCTTGCCCTTCTTCACACCCAACTCAACTTCCCGACCGACCATCATTTCGGCCAGGATCTTCTGGTTGGCTTCCTTGGGGGTAGTGCTGCCGACGACCTGGCCCCGGCGCAGTACTGTGATCCGGTCGGCGAACTCCATCACCTCCCGCAGCTTATGGGTGATGAAGATGATCGATTTTCCCTGCTCGACTAACGAGTGCATGATCTTGAATAGCTCGTCGGCTTCCTGTGGTGTGAGCACAGCCGTCGGCTCATCCAGGATCAGGATATCGGCCTCGCGGTAGAGCAACTTGATGATCTCAACCCGCTGCTGGACGCCAACCGGCAGATCCTTGATATAGCATACTGGATCAACTTCGAGGTGATACGCTTCCGATATCTGGTGGATGCGCTCGGCTACTGAGGCTCGATCGAGGAAGTCACCATACTGGAGAGATTCTTGTCCAAGCATCACGTTCTCTGTGACGGTGAAGACTGGGATTAACATGAAATGCTGGTGCACCATGCCGATCCCGACCCCGATCGCATCGCGGGGATTGTTAATTTCGATCTTCTCCCCACGGACGATGACATCACCTTCATCAGGTTCATAGAGCCCATAAAGAATGTTCATGAGCGTCGTCTTCCCGGCACCGTTCTCCCCTAATATTGCATGAATCTCGCCCTTACAAAGGGTAAGATCTATCTTGTCATTTGCTAATACCCCGGGGAATCGCTTGGTGATGCCGCGTAATTCAAGGACTGGTTCCATGATCACCTTCGCTTGGGCAGATCTGTTTTGAGGAAAATTTTAGTCATGATTTTACCATGGCCACAACGGCCCCTATTGTACAAGAATGCATGAATAATGCGAACTTAAGGATCCTCCAGTTCGATGTCGCAAGGGTGCCCATTCCGATCATCAGTAAAGAAAACCAGGGCAGATCCATGGATCTGCCCTGGCAAGCAGCAACCTACGACTCTACCTGAAGCTTATACGATAGAGCGTTACGGCGACACCTGAATGTCACCGGCGATGATTTGCGTGGTGAGCGCGTCCACTTCAGCCTTCAGGTCGGAGCTGACCATGCCTGACAACTCATGGAAATCAGCCAGACCTACACCGCCGTTTGCTAGGTCACCCATCACCAAGCCACCGGTGAAGGTTCCGTCGATCACGGATTTGATCGAATTTAACGTGGTGACATCCATGTATTTCATGACGGATGTCAGCGTGATTGCGGCGTAATCACTGTTGACGATCGCCCAGTCATTGTCAACACCGATGAGATAAACCCCACCACGCTCCTGCGCGGCGGCGGCTGTTCCCAGACCGACTGGCCCAGCGACAGGCATGAGGATGTCCGCGCCTTCGTCCATCAGCGACTCGCCAAGGTTACGGCCGTCTTCCAGGCTCTCGAAGTTCCCGGTGAAGAGGCCTGTCTGCGCAGCCGGATCCCAGCCAAGCACCTCAACGCTGGTGCCATGGACTTCGTTGTAGTGTGCGACTCCCATCGACAAACCATCCATGAAGATGGTAACAGTCGGGATCTGGATGCCGCCGAAGGTCCCGATCTTGCCCGTCTGGGTGATTGCAGCAGCTAGGTATCCAGCCAGGAATGCGGCTTCATCTGTTTGGAAGGCCTGCAGTTGCACATTCGGGAAATCAAGCCAATCGACGTCAACGATTGAGAACTTCCGATCCGGGTTAGCCTCGGCAGCCGCTGCGGTTGCATCTGCAAGCAGGAAGCCGACAGGGATGATCAGATCGCATCCTTCTTCAAGGAACGCGTTCATGTTCTTCTCATAGTCGGTCTGCTGCTGCGACTCGAGATACTTGCCCTCGACGCCGAGCTGCGCCATTGCATCTTCGACGCCCTTCCAGGCGGTTTGATTGAAGGACTTATCATCGATACCGCCTGTGTCAGTGATCTGGCAGATCAAGGCAGTTGGCTCAACTGGTTTCTCGGTCGCGGCTGGGGGTGCTGCGGGTGCCGGTGCTTCGGTCGCGGCTGTACCGCATGCTGCGAGCATCAATGCAACCACGGCCAGCAACGATAGTACGGCGTAAATCTTTCTTTGCATGTTCAAATCCTCCATTAGAATTTTGTTCAGGATGCGGGCGGAATATCTCTTCTCCAAATCTTACCTTTCTCGCAAAAAGCTTGCGCTACTTGGTGATGATTTGGTCTTCCTGAAGCTGCCGAATCATAGCACGAGATGATATATGACGCAATGAATGTTCCCTACGATGTTATGCATGACTCTGGTGCTCAGGGATCAAGTTCTGTCGTAGAGAGGTCCCCATAATCAAGCACTTCACGCGGTTGTGAGCCGCTTTGTGCTTCGCCGATAATGCCGCGTTCTTCCAACTGATCTACAAGGCGGGCAGCGCGTGTGTATCCGATTCGCAGCCGGCGCTGGAGCAGTGAAATCGATGCCCTTCGCATCTCGCGTACGATCTGAACCGCCTGATCAAAGACTGGATCCAGATCCTCATCCGGCGACGCGCCCTCTTCCCACAGGGGCGCCTGCTTCAAGGGTGCACCGGGGGGGATCGTCTCCGTCGGCACAGCCGAGCTGGGTTGGGTGGAATCACCGCCCAGCCCGGCCGTGATCCAGTAGCGCACCAGCCTGGTAAGCTCTCGTTCTGAAACATAGGCGCCTTGCATGCGGATCGGCGTCGCTGCGTCGGGGGATTGGAAGAGCATATCACCCCGTCCGAGCAGCCGTTCTGCGCCGGGTTGATCAAGGATCACCCGGCTGTCGACCGAGGAAGCCACGGCGAAGGCAATGCGCGCCGGGAAGTTGGCCTTGATTAACCCGGTGACAACATCGACGGAAGGCCGCTGGGTAGCAATCACGAGGTGGATGCCGGTGGCGCGTGCGAGCTGCGCCAGACGGGTGATGACGCGCTCGGTTTCATCTGGAGCAAGCATCATCAGATCCGCCAGTTCATCGATCACGACGACGATGTAATGCATCGCCGCGCGCCCGGTTTGCTTCAGGCGCTGGTTGTAATCGCCGATATTGCGCACACCATCCTTGGCGAAGAGCTGGTAGCGCCGGTCCATCTCGCGCGAGACCCACTGCAGCGCGGGGACCACACGCTCTAGATCGACCACGACCGGCGCCATCAGGTGCGGGATCCCGTTAAATGTGGTCAGTTCGACCCGTTTCGGATCGACCATCACAAATTTCAGGTCCTCCGGTGAGTTCTGCAACAGGAGACAGGATACGATGGCGTTGACACAGACCGATTTGCCGGACCCGGTCGTGCCGGCAATCAACAGATGCGGCATGGCACCGAGATCAGCGGCAACCGAGTTCCCCGAGACATCCTTGCCCAGCCCCAATCGCAAACGCGAGCGGATGCGCACGAATTTCTCGGCTTCCATCACATCCCGCAGGGCGACCATTGTTACCTCGGTGTTGGGCACCTCGATCCCGACGTAGCCTTTGCCCGGTACGGGGGCTTCAACCCGGATAGACGATGCAGCCAGGGCTAGAGCCAGGTCATCTGCCAAGGCTGATATTTTGCTCACTTTTACCTTTGTGCGTCGCCCACCGCGACCATCGATAAAATCAGGCTCCACCCCAAATTGCGTGATCACCGGTCCGCGGTTGATCTCGACCACGCGAGCCGGGGCACCAAAAGCCTGCAGTGTTTCCTCGATGAGCCTGGCGCGCTCACCGTCAAAAGCCTCGTCCGCTCTTTCCACAGCACCTGGCTCGAGAATGTCATCCACCTTCGGCATGGTCCAAACTGGTCGCGTTTGCTCCATAATCAACGGTCCGGATGGGTCGACCACAGACGTTGATGGTTCCGCAGTAGTTGCCAGGACCGGAGGCGGTTCGGGTTCAGCTGTGCTGATCGGTTGGTGAACGATTGTGCGCTGAACAGGACCCGCTTTCGTCCCACGCATGCCGATTACTACCTGCGCAACCGCCCAGCCCCAGGCGCTGGCAGCCCAACCGAAAAGCTCGGGTAGTGAAGAGCCGAGCGTAAGGGTCAGGCCAACAAGCAGCCACGCCAGTAGAAAGACTACGCTCCCGGCAATGCCGAGACCCCGCACGAGCAGCGCCAGGAGCAGACCGCCGAGGGCCCCACCGCCGCGATTGTCACCGGCCACGATCAAGGCTTCATCGAGAGTGATGGCGCCGGTGAGCATATGCATCGTGGTGAGCAGGAACAGGTAAAGCAATCCCAAGCCAAGTAGCTGCTCCGGTTCAAGGCGGGGGATCCTGTCGCTCAGGTTCCGCAGGAGCAGGCGCAATCCGGCGGCGATCATGACCAGGGGGATGAAATACAGGCCCCAGCCGAAGAGCCAGCCGAGAAAGTTCAACCAGGCGCTGCCCAGAAGACCCTGACGTGTGCTGAAGACAGTGAGGATGGTAAATAAGCCCAGCCCGAGCAGGAGCAGGCCAACAAACTCACTCTTTCTCTGCGGGGTCAGGAAGGATGAAATCCCCCCTGAAATTCTTCCTACGACCTGTGAGGACGCGCTCTTGCTGGATCGCTTTGAGCGTGACGATTTACGTCGGCTTCGACTTGATGAGGTTTTCTTGGCCAATGCTGGCTCCCGGCGCGGGGATTATAGCATAGGGACCCGCGCTGGCCCGCGCCGCATGCTACAATCGGGGCATGGCTGGATCGCGGACATTGGATCTGCTGCGCCGGGTTGCCTTTCTGCGCGGTTTGGACGATGAGGTCCTGCTGGAACTTGCTGCCTCACTGCCGCAGGAGAAGTACGGTCCAGGCGAGACGATCTTTGAGCAGGGCGATCGTGCGGATTGCCTGCACCTCCTGCTTGAAGGCAAGGTTAGCCTGACCAGGGTTGACACACAGGCAGAAGAAATCGGGCTTGGCCAGCGCCTCCCTCCGGATGCCCTCGGCCTGCTCGAGATGGTCTACAAGCAACCCCGCTCGGCCACAGCCAGCGCCCAGGAAGCTACCACCACTTTACGCTGGGATCGTGGCCTGCTCTCCACTTTCTTGAAAGATCATGCCAGCGCGCTGGCCGGATTCCAATTCCTTGCGCAAAGTGAAAGGCTTGCACAGCAAGAAGCGTTAACCTGGTTACGCCCGGGCGAGGTGATTTATGGCTTTGCCCGGCGGCATGTGTTCCTGCTATACCAACGGCTTAGCCTGCCACTGCTCCTGATCGCCGGTGGACTCGTGCTGCTCCTTCTTAGCGCAAGCTCAGGAAGCAGCCTGAGTCTGGCAGCCGGGGCTGCGCTGGAGGTTGCCGGTATCCTCTTCGGAGCCTGGCAGTTTCTGGACTGGAGAAATGATTACTTCATTGTTACGGACCGACGGGCGGTTTGGATCGAGAAAGTGGTGGGGATCTACGACAGCCGGCGCGAGGCACCTCTCCATACGATCCTATCGGTCAGCGTTAACAGCGATTTATCGGGTCGAACCTTCGGCTTTGGGGACGTCATCATCCGCACCTACACCGGCAAACTCATCTTCCGTGAAATCGGTCTACCCGATACTGTTGCCGCGCTGATCGAGGAGCTCTTGCGCCGTATGCAGGCCATGAAGGATCTTGCCGATCGGGATTCTCTCGTCGATGCCCTACAGCAACGCATGGAGCCACCCGCTCAACAACCAGATGCTCCCGCCGTACTCCCGGCTGGCACGGAACAGCCGGATGGGGAGGAAGGTGACAGCCAATCGAACCACTGGGGGTTCCAGGTCCGGTTTGAAGCCGGGGGGGTTATCACCTACCGCAAACACTGGGCTGTGCTCCTGCGCGAAATTGCATTCCCCTCCGCGATCTTGATCTTCACTGTTGGCATGCTGGGAGCCCGGCTTGGCGGACTGGTAACGATTCTCAACCTGGGGATGTTTGTTGGGCTCGGCGCCCTAATCGCTGGTGCGGTTGGCCTTTGGTGGCTTTATCGCTACATCGATTGGGCGAATGACATCTACCAGATCACAAAAGACCAGATCCTGGATATATATAAGAAACCCCTCGGTCGGGAAGAACGAAAAGTCGCCCCAATCGAGAATATTCTCGGCACCGAGGTCGATCGGAGGGGAATCCTGGGCTTGCTCCTGAACTATGGCGATGTCATCGCCAATGTCGGCACCTCTCAATTTCTCTTTGAAGGCGTTCTTGATCCTGTCCAGGTACAGCAAGATATCGCCCATGCCCAGGAGGCACTCCTCGAACGGCGTGATGCCGATATGAGAAGACGTCGTCAGAACGAGATGGTAGAATTGATCGATATCTACCATGACCGGTTCTCCGGTCGGGAACCGGAAGGTTTGCACCCGGAATCGAATACTTCTGATGACGATACGTAAGATCGTAACCCCACCCAATCCAACCCTGCGTACCCGGGCACAAAAGGTGAAAACCTTCACCCCCGAGCTCCAGGAATTGGTTGATGACATGATCGAGACGTTGCATGCTGCTCCGGGTATTGGCCTGGCTGCGCCGCAGGTGGACGTCGGTCAGCGCGTGATCCTGGTTGAGTATGCGGAGGGCAGCGAAGACGATGATGAGGAGGCTCCAGAGAGACCACCCAGGCTCTACATTGTCGTCAACCCGGAGATTACCCGCGCTTCGAAGGAAACCGTGCTGGGGAATGAAGCCTGTCTCTCTCTCCCTGGTTATGCGGGAGAAGTCGAGCGCGCCCAGTCGGTGACAGTAAAAGGGTTCAACCGCCACGGGCAGAAGCTTAAGATTAAAGCCAGGGGATGGATGGCGCGTATCTTCCAGCATGAGATCGACCACCTTGACGGGATCCTGTTCATCGATCGGGCGACTGAAATCTGGCGGTTCGAGCCCGAAGATGCAAACGCACCCGTTGCGGCTTGAGTTCTACCGTCAGGCATAGTTCTGAGATTTCCCGGGCAGAAGCCCGGATCCACCGTGCAATCGTGATGAATGCGTATGCTACAATCAGCCGGCCATGCTCCTCAAGCATCTCTCCCTGACCAATTATCGTAACTTCATCCGTCTCGAAACCGAGATCCCCATCAACGCGACCATCCTAGTGGGCGCAAACGCGCAGGGTAAAACAAGCCTGCTGGAGGCGATCTACTACCTCACCGGCGCCAGACCGTTCTACGCGGAAAGTGAACGGCAGTTGATCAACTTCCTTGCCCTGGAAGAACCGCACCCCTTCTCCCGCCTCGTGGCAGAGATCGAGACGCAGGAGCGTACCCAACGCATCGAAATCCGGCTCTCGATCGAAAGCAATGGAGCCTTCGAACGGGAACGCCTGAAGAAGGAAGTACTGATCAATGGACTTACCCGTCGCGTTCGGGACCTGGCCAGCGTCATCAACGCCGTCATGTTCCTGCCCCGCGATTTGGAGATCATCGAAGGCTCACCCGGAAATAGGCGCCGCTTCCTGGATGCAAGCCTCTCCCAGGCTGATCCAACCTACGCCGAAGCCTTGGCTGGGTACGGGAAGGTGCTCTCGCAGCGCAACGCGTTGCTGAAGCAGATCCAGGAAAGGAATAACGCGGACAGCCAGCTTGAATTCTGGGATGACCAGCTTTGTGAACTCGGTGCGACCATCATCCGGGCACGTGCGATCGCGCTGGGCGAGCTCAATCAACTCGCAGCGCGTATCCACCAAGATCTGACCCGGGAGGTGGAAACGCTCACGCTGCATTACCAACCCTCCTATGATCCGATCGCACCCACGAATGGCCAGTTAGGCTTGCCCATCGAAGCCGCGCTCGATCGAACCTCGGTTAGTCTGGCCGATGTCCGGGTTGGCATGCTCGCAGCTCTCCACAGCGGGAGGAAGAATGATATCCTGCGCGGGGTCACGCTGATCGGGCCACACCGCGATGACCTGCGATTGCAGTCAAACAGCATCGATTTGCGTTTCTATGGATCACGGGGCCAGAACCGGACAGCCATGTTGAGCACCAAATTAGCTGAGGTGGCCTGGCTCAAGGCTCGTACGGGGGAATTGCCAATCCTGCTGCTCGATGAAGTCCTAGCCGAACTCGATGCACAGCGGCGGGAAGACCTGCTCGCACGCATCGGCCAGGTTCAACAGTCCTTGCTCACAGCCGCAGACCTGACGATGTTCAGTGAAACCTTCCGCCAGCGAGCCTCACTCTGGCGCATCCAGTCCGGCACCTTGAGTCCATTGGAGCAGTGAATGGCCTGCAATGGATCTTGTTCGTTCAGGTTCAAGCTAGTGGGCGTTTGCCAGGTAACCCGGCCCGGCGTGGATAGTTCTCAGGCGTCTCGACACACTTGCGCAGGATGACGAGGTGTCGCGTTTCGGGGACGCGTGGGAGTTCGACGACCAACAGTTCTTCGATCTCACCCCCCAGAATCTTCAGCGCCCGGCTTGAGGCCTGGACTTCAGAAGGTGCCCGATCTCCCTTCTGAAGCACCGCTCGTCCACCAAGCTTGAGCAGCGGGAGGACATATTCAACCAGCGTGGGCAGCGGGGCAACTGCCCGGGCCAAGACCCAATCGTAGGTCCCGCGGCGCCCTTGCTCGTGGCCCACATCTTCTGCACGGGCATGAATGACCTCCACTCCGGATAGGGACAGCCCGTCCACAATGTGCCGGCAAAATTCCACTTTCTTCCGGACGGATTCAAGTAGCGTCAGATCGAACCCCGGAAAAACGATTTTCAATGGCAGACCGGGGAAACCGGCACCCGTGCCAATGTCAATCAGCCTCGCCGGTGGACGCAGTTCCGGGATCAGCAGACTCGATAGCGAATCAAGGAAATGTTTGACCTCGATCTGTTTGGCATCGGTTATCGCGGTCAGGTTGAATTTCTGGTTCCATCCCTGGAGTTCTCGGGTATACCAATCGAAGGCCGAACGCTGCTTTGGGGTCAGGCTGAGGCCAACCAGGTCCTGCAGGTCCTGTGACAGACTAGGATTGAGGCTGTTCATTGCCCTGAATGGGACTCGGGAAGAATGGGGAAATGCGAACCTCGCCTATAGCCAGGCCTCGCAGATTTCGAATGGGTCGCTGATCAAACCTGGTCATGCCCTTGCGCTCCGCGTCGTCAATCGCCCCGATCGCGTGCAGGACATATAGTGCGGCGATGGTTAGTGCTCGGTGGCCGAGATCTCCATCCAGCACCTTTAACGCCATCCCCAGTGCAGGTTGATCACAGCCGGTCGAACCAGACGGGATCCCGATGCATTGAAATCCTTCCGCGCCTCCCTTTGATAGTAGCCGGCCTTTGGTGATGCGCATTAGTTCGGTATCGAAGCGGCCGTCCCCGGACACCAGGTCTGGATGCTGGGTCATCGCTCCCACCACCCTCTGCGATGCGGCAGCAAGATCAGGCGCCAGTGCGCGAGGGTCCATCAAATGGGCGTAGCCGAGGGCTGCGTTCCTCAAGGGCATTGCAAAATTTGGCGCAGAGCAACCATCAATCCCAACCTCGATTTCACCGGAAGGAAGGACAACCATGGTCGAGAGAATGGTCAGGATTTGGCGCTGAACAGGATGCTCCTGGTGGAGGTAACCAGCGCGAGGAGCCTGCAGGTAGTCCGCCTGTGCCAGCATGCCAATGTGTTTTCCTGAGCAGTTATTTCGCAGTTCCCCCGGATCCTCCCCGTCGCGGATCAGCCGCAGGTTCGTTTCTTCGTCAAAGGGAGGGTGCGTTCCGCATTGGAGATCTTCAACCGAGGCTCCAATCCTTGCCAGCATGGAGGCTGCGGTTGCGACATGGCGATCCGTACCGGCGTGGGAGGCGCACATCAGGGCCAGTTCAGCAGTTGTGAAATTGGCCGCGTCCACAGCTCCGGAGATGACCGCCGGCATGGCTTGGAACGGCTTAGCCGATGAGCGCAAATAGGTTCTGAGTTCGGGATCACCCCAGCTGGCATGGAGCGCGCCTTGTGGGTCTGCGATCACGCATGCGATGTTATGGATCGATTCAACCAACTCTCCCCGCAGGATTTCAACCTTGATCGTCCCATATCGTCCCTGGATAGCCTCATTTCCCCCGGACTGCATTTTCGTGTCGGGCATGGTCAGGCATCCCCTGCCATTCGCCGCTCCACCAGGTCGAGCAAACCTGATTGAAGCCGCTGATGGATGAGTTCCTCCCGCGCGGGCGGGACAGGGAAATCCGCGAGCAGTTCCTCAGCGTAGCGGGGTGCATCTTGCTCTGGATTCTTCACCCCCTCAAGTTTCTCAATCCGGGTTTCAACTTTCCGCAGAAAGCGCGCCATGGCATTGATCGCCTCCCTGTCGAAGGGACCACCGTAGGCAGAGACAGGTGTGTAGGTTTTCATCCCCGACCCACGCAGTTCATCAAGGTTACTCTGCCAGGAACTCAGGTCGGCGGATCCGAGGTACGGGGGTTCATTTATCGTCACGCAATCCCCGACGAACACGATGCCGGACTCTGGGATCATGACCCAAATCGAACCGGCATCGGGTCCTGGTTTATGCACCAGATCGATCTGACGGGAACCGAGCATCACATGCATTGAGCGATGGAAGCTCAACTCGGGGATTGCACGGTGAATGCCTGTGACACGCTTTAGATTATCAGACTCCGCCCCAATCGGGTGGTTACCACCCTTGAACGTATCCGACCACTCCCGGATCTCGGTCAGCGCATCATCCTGCGCGAGTAGTGGCGCCTCCACAAGGCGAGCACCCAACACACGATCGGGGTGGGCATCAAGCAGCGCCAGGTAGCGGATCCTGCCTCGCTCGCTCACGCTCGTGATCCAATCCCTGGAATCTTCGGTCCGCAGCGGGCAATCGACGAGAAAAAGGTCGTCGCGACTGACGACCAGACCTACATCAACTCCGGCGTACTTGCTCTCGCAGTACACACCTGAGGCTAGTTTACGCATGCGTTCCCCCGCTCGTTACTCTACACCCCTTAACTATCCAGGTCCTGTTCCTGGGATTATATATCCCTGGGTTCTCCCCTGCTCGCACTCCCAAGAGGACATGATGCGGTTATTCGGAGATAGGAAGCGTAAAGGTAAAGGTTGAACCGCGCCCTTCTTCACTCTCGACCCAGATCTTGCCGCCATGCGCTTCCACTGCCAGCCGGCAGAACGCCAGGCCCAATCCCAGACCCTTTGAGCGGCCATCGCGCTGCAAGCGGGTGAATTTCTGGAAGATGCGCTCACGATCATTTGCTGAGATCCCCGGCCCGCTGTCCTGGACGACAACCTGGAGATGGTCACCGATACGTTTAGCTGAAACCGCGATCCAGTCGCCGCTGCGTGTGTACTTCACCGCGTTCTCGAGCAGGTTGATCAACACACGGCGGATCATGTCGACATCCATATTCACGTGCGGGATGCCGGGCTGCAGATTCATCCGCAACAACTGACCGCGCGCCTCGGCTGTTGGATGGACTTCCTCCACGGCTTCGGCGATTAATGCGCTGATCAAGGCCTCCGACTTATTAAGCACGGCCCGCTCTTCTTCCAGGCGGTCCAGATCGAGCAGTGATTCCACCAGGCGGGAGGCTCGCCGGCTTGAGCGGGCGGCAATAGACAGGACGGACTGGATCGTCTCGTCCTGCTCATCCCCGAGCGCAGCGGTCAGCACCTCCAGGCTGGAGATGATGTTTCCGAGCGGTGAGCGTAGATCGTGAAAGATCATCGAGGTCAAATCTGTCCGCAGCTCGGCCAGCTCCAGTCTCTCGGTGATATCCCGGATGATCCACTGCAGAAACGGGCCAGGCTCGATATCGATCCGTTTGACATGCACCTCGACCGGTACGGAAGGTCCGATCCCATGTCTGGCGCGGGCGTTGTAGCTGAGTGGTTCGCCCGATTGGATGCCTTCCAGCGGGTCGGGCTGATCACTTGCCTCTGCCTCCAGCACGTCGATGATCCTCTTGCCCAGCAGGATATCTCGCTCGAAGCCAAGAAATGACTCGGCGCGGATATTTGCATCGGTGATAAGACCCTCAAGATCGGTGATCAGGATGCTGTCGATGCTGTCCTCGAACAGGCTTGCATAACGCTGGCGGGCTGCTTGTGTATCCTTGAAAAGTTGGGCATGCACGATGGCCGTCCCAGCCAGATCGGCGATGCCGGTGAGGAGCTCGATGTCGCGCGTATCCAGTGTCCCGCTTCTTGGGTTGATCGCCTCGAGCACACCGATCGTTTTGTCCTGCATGCGAATCGGCACGCATGCCAAGCCATGGGTTTTGAAACCTACCTCCCGGTCGATCTCGGGATAAAAGCGCTCATCCGCCTGAACTTCAGTGGTGAATACGGGTTCGTTGTGCTCGACCACCCAACCCGCCAGGCCGACACCTGTCTGTAGACGCGTACCGACAATTTTCGAGGCAGCTCGGCCGCTGGCAACCTGGAAGACAAGCTCGCCGGTTTCTTCATCAAGAAGAGCAAGAGAAGCAGCTTCAACAGCCACGCTTTCCAATGTGCG
>Ga0315534_1000338_pt1 | contig 31776 bp, 29 predicted proteins | sample SalMarSW160240MG_FD_203094 | JGI IMG/M metagenome (GOLD analysis project Ga0315534, IMG submission 203094) | Salt marsh sediment microbial communities from the Plum Island Ecosystem LTER, Massachusetts, United States - Salt Marsh Sediment SW1602-40 ...
GGGGCCGGCACACCTCGCCGTAACCGTTCTGGACAACGCCGCCGGCGGAGGCTGGAAAATACAGCGGCTCGCGTTTGCCCGCGCGCTTCTTCTTGCGCTGCTTCTGACTGCTCCAGAAGCAAACCATATCCCGGCCATCGACCACGCGTCGACCGGTGAATATGGCCTGATGACCGCGTTCGGTTGCCCCCACCTTCTTATTCCAAAAAAGTTTGAGGAAATCGCCGGGGCGCGCGTGGGCGAGCGCATCGTCGCGAAAGCTAAAGCCGGTGCCGGTGTGCTTCAGGAAAGCGGCAACACCCGCACCATTGGAATTGAAGATCGCGAACGGGCCTTGTCCGTCCGCGCGTGCGGTCCCGTCAGGATTTCGTTTGAGTACTTTAAGTGAATGCATCTGATCGGGGCGCAAGGTAATGCGCCCGCTATTGTGCAACTCGGTCGCAAGGTGTGCAAAGACAGCGTAGGTGGCACTGCTACAATACGAGGGGAACCCATCGTAGCTGCGCATTTCCCAGCGGCCGCCCCCGATATTGTGCGCGGTCACAGTAGGCAACTGGACGGTGCGCGCGCTGAGGCTGTAGCCGCCGCCTGTTGGCAGGCTCTTGATAATGTCGAGGATCATGGCGTTGTAGTCGATGCGCCCACATGCTCGCTCATGCAGCGGTGCTGCGTACGAAGCAGAGCCGAAGGCCGTGAGCACGGCGCCAATAACGCCAACGCAAGCCGGCCTCGCGGCCGAGGAAGAGAGCCTCATGTTCGGAAAGATCCCCCGATCCGTTTATGTGTTGACATTATAGCACTGCGAAAGATGACGGTTCCGTGTCCCACCGCGGCGCATGCGCGCAGGTTCCAGTTGAGCAATGCTTGCCTCATGGACACGAACGAAAGTGTGCGTTTCGCGCGAGTGTGGGCTAGATAGGCGCTCGGTCTGCGCGTGAGACGCGTTCAAGGAGGATCTCAATGCCCGCTTTCAAACGTGCCGTCACATTGGTTGGTGCAGTTGTCCTGCTTGCCGGCGCCTTCCCACTCACAACCGCCGCCACCTCTTTCGCCCAAACGGAAGGAAAGACCATGACCACGCCGTCAGGTTTGAAGATCACTGACACGAAAGTCGGAACAGGCGTCCAACCAGCGCAGGGGCAGACGGTTCTCGTTCACTATACGGGTTGGCTCTACGAGGACGATGCGAAGGGTGCGAAGTTCGATAGCTCGGTCGATCGCGGCCAGCCGTTCACATTTCCCGTTGGCGTGGGCCAAGTCATCAAAGGCTGGGACGAAGGTGTTGCCACCATGAAGGTCGGCGGCAAGCGCACGCTCATCATTCCTCCGGAGCTTGGTTACGGCGCGCGCGGTGCCGGAGGCGTCATACCTCCGAACGCGACGCTCATCTTCGATGTGGAACTGCTCGACGTGAAGTGAGCCCGCGGCGTCACCCCGCGCGGAGCTAAGCAGCGTAGCGCCGCGCCACCAAGTCCCAGGCAACGTTGATCTGACGCAATCGCTCCTCACGCATTTCGCGGTCTTCATCGGATTTGGCGAGATCGGGATGCCAACTCTGACGCAAGCCGTCGACGATTTTCTTGATGGTGTCCCGGGACGTGTCAGCGCTGGCACCTAGGATCTCGAGAGCCTGCGTGAGCGTTGTCGGCATCTCCAAGTTCGCTGCAACATCGCCTGTCAATTTTGGTTCGGTGTCGTCTCTGTTTGGCGGAGCACCTTTGGATGCTGTGTCGTTGCTCAGCGTCAAGGCTTGGGTTGTGCCTGGTCCACTCAAGGACACTGCTCCGATATCGCGGCTCGTGATCTGCTCGGTGCCCGGTGAACCTCGAGTCCATAACCACAGCCCCAAGCCCGCGAAAATGAAAACGGCAACGGAAACTGCAACAGTTGTGGCCGTGAATGGCGGGTCCGGTGCCGTTACCGTTTCGGCAGCAGAAGGTTGCGGAGCATCCGTTTCCGGCAGGCCGGTAGCGGATAGTTGCGGAGCATCCGTGTCAGGCGGGACGGTGGCTGACGGTTGAGGAGCATCCGCGTGCGGCAGTACGGCAGCGAGTGCGGGCGTGGCCCGACTGGAGATCACGCCGGATGGCTTGTCGGATTGTGCGCGACCTGCGGTTTCTGACGACGAGGGCGGCTCTGACGATGAAGGCGGCTCTGACGACGGGGGTGATTCTGATACAGCCGCCACATTCGTTGCGGGCGTCACGCGCGCGCTTGTTGCTGCGGAAGCTTTTGGTTTGGACGGCCCATCGTCGTTTGATCCGGCGGCGTTGATGATCGCCGGTGAGATACTGCCGGTGCTTGTTTGGCCCGGAGCTTCAGTGGATGTGCTGGCGACAACCGTTTTGGGTTTGGGGATTTGCGTTCGATCTGCCTTGACCGGCAGATCTGGAATTCGTTCCGGCGCGGGAAGTGGTACGGACTGAACTGAGTTATCAACCGGGCCGGCGACGGGTTCTGCATAAGAAGGTCCCTCGTCGCCGATGAAGGACATCGGAATACCCAAGGTCGGGGCAAACCCTGGCGGAAGGGTCACGACACCCGAACGGCTGTCCCGATATCCGCCGCCATCGCCATATCGGTCGGAGTTGGGCTCGTAGATGTCGGGCCCCTCGTCGCCTGGTGGAAAGGGCTGGCCCCTTCGCCCAACCGTCCACATGCGCCCCATGCGAATTTGAAAACGGCCGTCGCGGACCCATGCCTGCTGGCGTGTGTAGCGCGAGGCCGCCGCAGCGACATCGAGCCAGCCGACCCGAGCACCATTGCAGTCGAGTTCAAACCGATGGATGAACCAGCTGCGGCAGCGATTGGGATTGAGCGGCGAACAGGTGTTGAAGATCTCGCGCTCACGGGCCCCGATGACCTCATAGGTCTGCGCAGGCGACGGCCTAAGATGCACGCGGACACCATCGAAACGGCAATCATATGGGATCTGGACACGCTCGCCTGCAACCGCCGAACCGGCAGCCAGACCGAGCACGATCAGACCAAAGTATCGTGACGCGACTTGCGAGAGAGCCATGTGCCCCCCAAGGGCGCTGGTTGCGATTCAACGCGAGCACTCAAATCGAGTTTGGGCTCAAGAGGTTGGCTGCTTTGTGACCGCCCGAGGGTGAATTTTGTGCACCTTGTATCAATAGGTGACATCGCCGTCATGCCCGCGCGAGAAATATGGTCGGGCCGGCTTACCGGGCACCGGCCGAGCTAACCCTCCGACACCACCCAGAATTCTTGGTCCACCTTGCAATGAATGGCGTATGAACCAGCCGTTGCTGGTGTTTCAGGGGCCGGGGGCCATATTGCCAGCACAAATTTCGCACGGCCTGGGGGTCCGCCCGTTTTCAACGACAGAATCCGGCCCCTTGTACCGTTAATGCTGGCGCAAGGCTCAATTTGTGGAGGTTCCGAATGCGAACGGCGATGCGTGCCCTGTCGGGATTGCTGATGACCGCGGTGACCCTCGGTCTCCTCGGCTATGCCGGCTGGCACCTGCACACCGCGATCACAACGGCCAGCGGCCAGCGCCAGACTCCGGCGAGCGAACGCACATATGCGGTAGACATTGGAACCCTCAAAGGCGAGTCCGCGAAGCCCTTAATCACAGCCTACGGCCAAGTTCGCGCCTGGACGACACTGGAGGTGCGAGCGCCCGCCCAAGGCCAAATCGTCGACCTCTCGCCGAAGTTCCGCGATGGCATGACGGTGCAGGAGAACGAGCTGCTCTTTCGCGTGGAACCCGAGACCGCCGAGCGCCGCGTCGTCGATGCCGAAGCAGCCTTGGCACAGGCCCATTCCGAGCTGGCCGAGGCCAAGGCCGTCCTTGCTCATTTGAAATCTGAAGTTTCGTCTGCGGAATTGCAGATCGCCCTGCGCAAGGGTGACCTGGAACGCAAGAACGAACTGCGTGCCAAGAAGCTCACGACGGCCTCGGCCGCTGACGAAGCCGCGCTCGCACTGTCGGCAGCCGAGCAGGCATTGACAGCAAAGTCACAAGCTCTCATCGCCGGCGAGAGCCGCATCGAGCTGAGCGAGCGCAACGTCGAACGCGCCGAGTTAGCGTTGGCCGACTCGAAGAAGGCGCTTCGAGATGCGAACTATCGCGCACCCTTTACCGGCCGACTTGACGAAGTTGCGGTGACGCTAGGACGCCGTGTTTCGCAGAACGAGAAACTAGCAACGCTCATCGATCCAACGACGCTCGAAGTTTCCGTGCGCTTGCGCCCGCAAGAGTTCGCGCGTGTCCTGTCGGCAGAAGGAAACGGTGATCTGGACCCTCTGCCCATCACGGCGGTGCTGGACCTGCACGATCGTACGGTCGAAGTTTCCGGAGTTCTTGACCGGGCCGCAGCTGTGACAAATGCCGTCCAGGGCGGACGCATCGTGTTCGCTACTCTGAATGATGCGCATGAATCAGCGATGCGGTCTGGCGACTTCGTGACCGTGCACATCCAAGAGCCGATGATTGCGAACGTTGCCGTCATTCCCTCACAGGCCGCAACCGATGACGGCCACATCCTGATCGTCGGCGAGGACGACCGGCTGAAGGAAGTAGAAGCGACAATTGTGCGCCGGCAAGACGACACGTTGATCGTGAGTGGCGTGCCTTTCGGGGCGCGCTTTGTCATGAAGCGCCTGCCCTACCTGGCGCCTGGCGTGAAGGTCGAGCTTCGCAGCGAACCATCCTCGGCCGCCGATCCCATCGCCTCGCAACCCCAAGGCAAGCGCACCGAAATGGTTTCCCTGAGCCATGAACAGCGCTCTGCCCTCATCGCCTATCTGAAGTCCAACACGCGGATGCCCTCAGCAAAGCGCGAAGAGACCTTAAAGGCTCTCGCCGAGGACGCGGCCCCACGCCAATTGATTGAGCACCTGGAACGCGAAATCGCGCGCGGCGGAGGTCGAACATGAGCCCCCTTTCCGGAAAGAATGGTGACGCCGGCGGGGTCCTCGCCTATTTCGTCCGCCACAGGACGGCAGCCAATCTGCTGCTCGTCCTGATGATCTTGGGTGGCGCCTATTCCGCGACCAAGATCCGTGCACAATTCTTTCCCGACGTCGTCGTTGACACAATCTCGGTGACGATCGCCTGGCCAGGGGTCGGCCCCAAAGAAATGGATGAGGCCATCGTTGCCCGCGTAGAGCCCAAACTACGTGCCGTCGATGGGGTGAAGGAGGCGGCGGCGACCGCCAAGCAGGGCGCGGCCACGATTACACTGGAGTTCGAGCCAAATTGGGACATGGCAACGGCCCAGAACGACGTAACCTCTGCGCTCAACGAAATCCGCGACCTACCAGACGAGATCGAAAGGCCGATCGTCCGTCGCCAGAGCTGGCGTGACCGTGTGACCAATGTGGTGGTCAGCGGTGACGTTGGCGTCGATCTGCTGGAGCGCTACACAGACGAACTACGCAACAAGTTGTTCGGCCTCGGGATCACATCAACGGAAATCAAAGGCGTTTCCGATCCTGTGATGCGTATCGACGTGCGCCCGGAAGCGTTGGAGCGCTATGGACTGACGCTCCAGCAGATTTCAGCTGCGGTTGGTGCAGAAGCGGGAACCAAGCCCATCGGCGAGATCGAAGGCGGTGGCGCGCGCATTCGCACACCGTCGCGGGACATGACGCCAAATGCCTTGGGGGCGATCGCAGTACGCTCGTTGCCTGACGGCTCCAAGCTCACGCTGCGCGATGTGGCCACCATCAGCAATGAAGGCCTAGATCGCGAGGTCGCCGTCTTTCACGATGGGCGCCCGGCCGTAGTCCTTGAGGTCCAACGTGACAGCGATGGCGATGCAATCGAGATCCAAAAGCAGGTGGAGAAGATCGTCGGCGAGATGCAGCCCACACTGGTTTCGGGCGTCGACATGTTTCTGGCACATGCGCGCGCGCAATCCATTTCTGACAGGCTCAATCTGTTGATCCGAAATGGTCTCGGTGGCCTGCTTGTGGTTGTCACATTGCTCTTCCTGTTTCTTTCCGCACGCACGGCGTTTTGGGTTGCCGCCGGAATCCCCGTGGCGATGGCAGCCACCGTCGGGCTGATGTTCTTGTTCGGCTTTACGTTTAATATGATCTCGTTGTTTGCGCTCATTATTTGCCTCGGCATCGTCGTCGATGACGCAATTGTCGTTGGCGAGCACGCCGATCATCTGGCACGCAACGGCTACACGCCAGCTGAAGCTGCGACGCGCGCGGCGCAAAAGATGGCTTCGCCCGTCTTTGCTGCATCCGCAACAACCATTATCGCATTCTCCGTTCTGGCACTGATCGGCGGTCGCTTTGGCTCGCTGATCTCGGACATCCCATTCACAGTCGGCGTCGTTCTGGCCGCCAGTCTGATCGAATCGTTTCTGATCCTTCCCGCCCACATGCGGCACGCCTTAAGTGCGAAACGCAAAGACTCATGGCTCGACGCACCTAGCCGTGTCGTGAACCGGGGCTTCGAAAGATTCCGTGCGCACGTGTTCAAGCCCATGTTGAGAATCATTCTACACCTCCGCTATCCCGTCGTTGCCGCTGCGATCCTGCTTTTGTCGATTTCCATCTCAGCGTTCTTTGACAAAACGGTGCGCTGGCAATTCTTCTCTGCACCCGAGAGAGGTGTCGTTCGGGCCAATCTCGCAATGCTTCCAAGCGCTACGCGTGCCGATACCAAAGCGATGGTCGAAGAACTCGATCGCGCGATAAAGGTCGTCGATGCCCGCTATGAAAAGAAGTACGGGCACGCGCCGGTCAAAGTCGCTTTGGCGAACTTGGGTACCACGAGCGGGCGGCGGGGTCTGGCAGGCGCGGACACCAAAGACCCCGACCTTCTGGCCAGCTACGAGATCGAGCTGATCGATCCGGATGAGCGTCCATATTCGGCGTCTGAATTCATTCGCGATTGGCAGGATGAGATCAAGAATGACCCTATGCTTGAGACGCTCGCACTGCGCGGTGAGCGTTCAGGTCCGGGTGGTGATGCCATCGACATTCGTCTGTCAGGCGCCGACGAGGACACGCTCAAGCAAGCCGCTGAGTCGATCAAGGCCGCATTAGTGCAGTTTCCAGCCGCTACTGGGGTCGAGGATGACCTTGCTTACGACAAGCCCGAGCTACTCTTGACCCTGACGCCGAAGGGCGAGGCGATGGGCTTTACCACGGCTCAAGTCGCACGAGTTCTGCGCTCACGGCTCGAAGGAATCGACGCGGTGCGGCTTGCGCAGGGCACTCGCGAGCTGATCGTCAAAGTGCGGCTTCCCGAGGCGGAGATCGGTCCGCAGTACCTGCACAAGGCGTCCGTCCCGCTCCCCGGCGGGGGCTTCGTTGCCCTGACGGAGATCGTCAATATTCATGAAGAGCAAGGCTTCTCGTCCATCAGGCGCGAGAACGGCTCGCGGACTCTTTCAGTTAAGGGCGACTTGCCGGACGATGCGGAAGCAAGTGCCGAAGTGATGACGGCACTGAAGGAGAGAATCCTGCCCGAAACGGCTGCCCGCTACGGAATTTCCTGGTCACTCTCCGGTCTCGCCGAGCAGGAACAAGACTTCCTCAATGAAGCACTGATGGGCTTCGCACTGTCGCTGGTCGGAATCTACCTTACACTTGCGTGGATCTTTGGGTCCTGGTCGCGACCCTTGATCGTGATGCTGGTCATCCCATTCGGCCTGATCGGCGCGATCTGGGGGCATTGGCTGCACGGGCTGCCCCTCAGCATGTTCTCTGTTGTGGGGCTACTGGGCATGGCGGGCATCATCATCAACGACTCCATCGTGCTGATGACAACCATCGAGGAACACGCCGAGCGTCAGGATATACGCTCCGCGATCGTTGACGGCTCAGCCGACCGCCTTCGTGCTGTAATGCTGACGACACTGACAACCGTTGGCGGGTTGATGCCGCTGCTTTTCGAAACAAGCCGCCAAGCGCTGTTCCTGAAACCAACCGTGATTACGCTCGCTTACGGGCTTGGCTTTGCGGTCATGCTGGTCCTGATCTTGACGCCGGCCTCGTTGGCCATTCGCCAGGATGTGGCACTGCGGTTTAAGAGCCTGAGACGCATGTCACGACTTGCTGTTGGGCGCAGATCCAAAGTGACCTGATCGCAGTCAGGACCGCATCGCGCTTCGGACGGCCCGTTCATTGCCCGCTCATACACTCTTGCCTAAAGTGCGCATTGAGCAATTGGCCCGGCCGAAGAGGGGATAATCATGATCGCCCGCAACAGCGCACTCGCTCTTGCCATCGTCACCGCTGTCGCGGCAGCTCCGATCTTCTCAATCTGGCCGGCCAGCGCAGCTGACTCCGATATGGAGTGGCAGTTCAGCGAAATGAACGATCCTGACAACAAGGGTGCCATGACCGCGCGACTGAGCTACGCCGTGCCGGAAACCGACAACATACAAGTGAGCGGCGTATGCGACGCAAGGCCGAGCACGGGGGCACGCTACTCCAGCGTGACGTTCGGCACGGAGACGGGAGACCTCAAAGAAGGTGCCGAGGTCAACCTGCGGTTTTCCGGCGGCGGCTTCGATCAGGTGATGCGTGGCGCTGTCTATGGCACGCAGGCTGAATTCGGCGTCTCAGGCGTCCACCTGGATATCGAGCATGACGATCCGCTATGGGCGGCCATGCTGGAAAAGGATTCGCTCGACTATCTGATCCAAGGTTATCGCGTCAATAACATCGACCTGACGCGCGGTCGCGATAAGATCAAGTCGTTTATCGAGGCGTGCCGCACCTACGCCAAAGCCGTTCTCGGCGACAGTACCAATGAGACAAAACCGGAGCCGACGGCTGAAGACAACGGAAGCGGCCCCAGCGAAAAGGAAGCGTTCAATATCGCCAAAGAGCTTGGGACGATCGAGGGATGGGAAGCTTTTCTCTCCAACTATTCTTCCGGGTTTTATGCCGATCTTGCACGCGCCTACGTGAAGAAGCTTGGCGGAGCCTCAGCCGCTCAGGCACCTGGTGCGGGTTCAGCCACGCCCATAAACAGCGTCAGCGGACTGACCGTGGCGGAAGTGCGCTACAGTGATGGCGTCTTCATCAAAAATGGCCCCACGACCTGGGTCGAGCAGCGGTATAAAGGCGGCGATGCGCTGCGCTTCAACGAGACGTTCCGCTCTGAACAGGAGGTCAAGCTTTATGATCCCCAGCGAAAGGTGCACATCTCCCTGCTGATCGGTGCCAACGAGATCTGGTATGCGCCCGACGGATCTCAGCTCACGAAACTTTATGACATCGTTACAACAGCAGGCGGTGTCGCCGCGCCTGCACCTCCGCCCCGCGTCGCGCAACCGAGCCCCGTCATTCAGCCAAGCCCGGTTGTGAAGCCGAACACGCAATCGGCCACCTCTGCCTCATGCAAACAGCAGAACAAACTGCGCTCGAAAAACTCAAACACGCCAGCCAAGATCACCTTCATCAACCGCTCGGGCATGCATCGCGCGATTCTGTGGCTCGATTTCAAGGGACATCCCAAGTCGTATGCCGCGCTCAATTCCGGAGAACGGGTGACGCTCGATACTTACCTGACACATCCCTGGATGATCACGGACGGCCCGGGCAACTGCATTGAAATCATCATGCCGACCCGCGGAACCAAGGTCGTCACTCTGCGGGCGGGCAAGTCGTCGTCGACAAGCAAGACGACCTCGACCAAGACGAAGGCGAAGAAAAAGAAAACAACAAAGAAAGCGCCAAACGGTTGCCCGCGGGGTCAAATCCGCATTGAAGGTCGCTGCATTCCCAAACAGGATGCTGCGAGCTATTGCGGCCCAGGCTACCGCCTGCAGGGCAACAAGTGCGTCTTCGGGTACCAGGCACCTCCCCCGCAGGCCCAACGCCCGACCTGGCAGGTCGAAGCCATCAAGAAGGGGTGTGCCCCCGGTCTAGCGTGGAATGCGCAAGAGGGTTGCCACGAGAACGACTGATCAAAATGGAGGTTCTGGCTGGTTCCATCGCGGAATCCACGCGTGACACGCGAAGCTGCGCCTCGCCCTTCATCACACTCCCGAAGAAGCACACTCGCTATTTGAGGTAACCTTCGTCCTCGACGCAGTCCTGCGCACAGCCGAGCGGGTAGCCCCACGCCGGGTAGTACGGCGGCTGGACGTAGTAAGGACGCGGCTTGCGCATCTCCTCGGCGGGGCGCCAATAGCCGGAATTGTAATAGGGGTAGTATCTCGGGGGCCGATATTCGTAGGCGTAAGGATCGACGTCCTCGTAGCCGCGGTCCCAGAACCAGCCAGCCTGAGCCGGCGGAACGGTCACCAGTCCCGCGGCAAGAGCCAATCCTAAACCTGCAAAAAGCGACTTCAATCGCATCGAACACAACCCCCAAAGCCTATGAAATATACACGATTCCGGGGCGGAACGCCACTGAACGGTCCCCTACTGGGCGTGCCTCTTGGGCAACAGTTTAGCGCACACGGGGGCTGGAATGGCCGGTGTTCAGGCGAACCACAGAAACAGAATGACCGCCGCCGCAGCAAAGAGAATGAGCGGCTCCGTCAAATTGGCAATCGCCCCAGCCGCAAGGGCGGAAAAGCTCAGCCCGCCCCGCTCGATCGTCAAAAGCGCGCGGTCGCGCTCGTCGATCTCCTCCATGATGGCCTCGGCATTGGCACGCGAGCAAACGTTCTCAAACCTGTCAACCGACAGTATGAAACGCGTCCCCTTGAGCGTCGCATTGAGATCGAAGTCGGACTCGCACGGAATGTCGGCAAAGCGCTCAGAAGTCGCCGGGGACGGGATGCGCGTATGATGTACGGTTACAAAGGCGCGGTAGAGGTCGAGGAAGGACGGGCGGTCTTTGCGCGCGATGTCAGCCTTAATGCGATCGCAGCCGCCCCCCCAGATATACGATTCCGGGTCCTCCTCACACGTCATGGCGACGGAATAGCCATAGGAGATGTCGAAGCGGCCCTGTCTGTCGCTCATTTCGATGGCGACATACACTGCCGCACCTGCAAGGCACGCGCCCACGACGACGCGCCAGTACTGGGCGACAAGTGCTCGGACACGGCTAAAATCGAGATTTCCAAGCATCGGCGCACGTTCTCACCAACGCCCATCCCAAACAAGGCATCTAGCCGAAGGGGCTGATACCATGATGAACGCCACGCCGCTGAAAACAGGCAATGCGCAAGATTCCGAAGTAGATACCGACAAGCGACCGGCCGGCCCGTCGTCGGCCGGCCAGACTGATGCTTAAGCTTTACGCGACGGAGGCATGATGAAGTAGACGATCATCATCATCGCCAAAAGGATCGATGAGATAAGACCGGCCACGGTGCCAACCCAAATGCCTGAGTAGAGCTCGGTGTAATCGTCAAGAAGCTCGTGGCCGGCCAGGCTGCCGGCGAGCGATGCAATGATGGCAAAGAGAATGACGACGCCCGGCACCTTAAAATAGTCGGGCCCGGCACCACCGATGCGGTTGATCAACTCATTGCGGACGATGACCGCAACCAGCGTGGCGACAAATCCGGCGACGATCGCCAGTACCACGCGGTCCTGCAGCATTGGTTCCAAAATGCCGCCCACGGCGGCACCGATCGCAGCGCCGACCAAGATCATGATAATCAGCCCGGCGGACGTTACACCTTCTGGGTACATCCCCACCTCCCCACGTTTCGGTTATCGTTTTCCCCGGCGCGCAATGTCGAGCAGAGACCCGCCCCGGTCAAGGGTCATGGGTTGTCATCCCCTGCCTGCGGAGACCTAATTCGGCGGTCAAATCACCAATTGTGGATTTTCGGGCACCCCGGGCCCCAAAACAGCGGGGCGGAGGCGCTGCTAAGCATCGCAGTTGCCGATCCCCTGGGTGCGCTGCACGAATCAGCCTCGTGGACGGGAACATTCCAACCTCACCACGGCTGGTCCCGGTTACGCACCGGAGCTAACCTACCGTTGGTGCGGGAAACGGGACATGGAACACTTCCTAACATCCTCAGCTTTTTGGGGCCTCACCGCCGTTGCACTCGCGGCGTTCATCCTCGCGCGCATCGTTGCAAGCCGCGACCCGCGTCGCGCGCAACAGAAGGCGCGACGCGCGAAGGTTCGCAATCATGTCGCCGAACAGAATTTGGCACGGCTTTCTGAGGCAGCGCGCAGGACGCTGTCAGAGCTCGTTGCACACAAGCGTCGGAGTGAGGCAATCAAGTTCTGCCGCGCCGAACTCAATATTGCGCACAGCGAGGGGCGCGATGTCATCAGGCGATTGGAGCAACTTGAAATGGATAGTCAGCCTCAAGCCGAAGGTTAAGACCGCTTATCGCCTCAGCACTTCCTGAGCGAGGCGGATAGATCGCGGAAGAAACCGGATCGCTGCGGTGACACCTTCACCTGTTGCTCACACGCCGAACCGGCTACGGCCATCTTGGCGGCGAAGAACCGCCCACCGAGCAGTATCTCAAAGCCGTCATCGGTGACATCACCGCGCACGGTGCCATCGAGCGAATTGATCCTGTCCTCCCACCGGCCAGAAAGCTTGCCGTCTTTGACCGTGAGGTGCGTGCTGGCCTCCAGACGCGCACCCTGACTCTTGCAACGCAGGTTTTGCTTCATGCCGGCGCCGTCCTTGCTCGGAAGGTACGTCACGATACATTTGAAGCTGACGCTGGGACCAGAGGTCGGTCGCATGACCGCATTGCCTGTCCAGCGCCCTGCAAGGCGCGCGAGTGGATCATCTTCCGGCAGTGCGGCGATGTTGGCGCTGGTCGCCGCTATAAGCAAACCGGAGGCAGCGACGATGACTTTCAAGCAACGAGAGGTTAGCAGCACGAGTCCCTCCACCCTTATGAGTCGTTCGATCGGGCGCACTAGTCAGCGCCGTTTTTTTCTTTTCCGGAATTCAGGTTGTGTCGACCCAATCGCGAGCCGCACAGCCCCATGGCCGCAACCCCGCGCTCGCATCACCCCGTCCACGTCTACGGACAGATTGTGCGGTGTGATCTGGTCAACTTCTTGTCGCGGGACAAAAATGGCGGCAAATGGATATAAGTGGCGGCAGAAAGCCAGGTTGCAGCGGCCAACAAACCTGTCACCAAGAGGCGCAGGGCGACCAAAAAACAGCGGGATCTGCTATGCTTAGGCAACAATGATCCCAAAGGCAGTAGCGCTAGGCGAGTGCAAGGCTAAGAAATGACGCGGATTCCCGATTTTACGAAGATTGCGCTGGAGGGCGCGTCCTCCAGCGCCGCCGAAAGCGCGCCGGCCGGGGTCGCATATGAGTCGCCGGAAGGGATCCCCATCAAGCAGGTCTACACCAGTGTAGACACGGCCAATCTCGACTTCCTCGATACGTGGCCTGGGATCGCGCCCTATCTGCGCGGCCCGTACCCGGCGATGTACGCGCTGCAGCCTTGGACAATCCGCCAATACGCTGGCTTCTCCACGGCCGAGGATTCGAATGCGTTCTATCGGCGCAACATCGCTGCCGGACAAAAAGGCTTGTCGGTGGCATTCGATCTAGCAACGCATCGCGGCTACGACAGCGATCACCCGCGCGTTCGTGGCGACGTTGGTATGGCGGGCGTGGCGATCGACTCCATTTACGATATGCGCACGCTGTTCTCCGGCATTCCGCTAGAGCAGATGTCGGTGTCAATGACGATGAACGGCGCAGTGCTGCCTGTGCTTGCACTCTTCATCGTGGCGGGTGAGGAGCAAGGTGTGCCGCCCGAAAAGCTTGCCGGCACCATCCAGAACGACATCCTCAAAGAATTCATGGTGCGCAACACCTACATCTATCCGCCCGAGCCTTCGATGCGGATCGTGTCGGACATCTTCGCCTACACCAGCCAGCACATGCCGAAGTTCAACTCGATTTCGATCTCCGGCTATCACATGCAGGAGGCCGGCGCGACGGCGGACCTTGAGCTCTCCTATACGCTGGCGGACGGCATCGAATATGTGCGCGCAGGTGTCGAAACCGGGCTCGACATTGATGCGTTTGCGCCGCGATTGTCGTTCTTCTGGGCGATCGGCATGAACTTCTACATGGAGATCGCCAAGATGCGGGCAGCGCGCCTGCTGTGGGCCAAGCTCATCCACGATGAGTTCAAGCCGAAGAACCCGCGCTCTCTCTCGTTGCGTACGCACTGCCAAACGTCCGGTTGGAGCCTGACCGCTCAGGACGTGTTCAATAACGTCACGCGCACGTCCATTGAGGCCATGGCCGCCACGCAGGGACATACGCAGTCGCTGCACACTAACGCGCTTGATGAAGCCATCGCGTTGCCGACAGACTTCTCCGCCCGCATCGCACGCAACACGCAGATCGTGATCCAGAAGGAGACCGGCACCTGCCGTGTGATCGACCCGTGGGGCGGCAGTCACTTCATCGAGCGTCTGACCTATGAACTCGCCGAGAAGGCGAAGGTGCATATGACCGAGGTCGACAAGCTTGGGGGCATGGCCAAAGCGATCGCGGCGGGTATCCCGAAAATGCGCATCGAGGAGGCGGCAGCCCGCACGCAGGCACGCATTGATTCCGGTAAGCAGACGATCGTGGGCGTCAACAAGTTCCGCGTCGACGATGAGGCAAAGATCGACATTCTCAAGGTCGACAACCGCAGTGTGCGCGAACAGCAGATCGCCAAGCTCGAAAGGCTCAGGGCCGAGCGTGACGAACCGGCCGTGCAGGCCGCACTCAACGCGCTGACGGAAGGCGCCCGCGGCAATGCCAACCTGCTCGATTTGTCAGTCAAGGCGGCGCGCGCGAAAGCAACAGTGGGCGAGATCTCCGATGCCATGGAAAAGGTATTCACCCGGCATCGCGCGGAGATTCGTGCCATTTCAGGAGTTTACCGGTCGGAGGCGGGTAGCATGAATGCGGACGTGGGCAAGGTGCTGAAGCTGGTCGAGGAGTTCGACAAGAACGAAGGGCGCCGCCCGCGTATCCTCATCGCCAAGATGGGACAGGATGGCCACGACCGCGGCCAGAAGGTCATCGCATCCGCATTCGCGGATCTAGGCTTCGACGTCGACATCGGGCCGTTGTTTGCAACACCCGATGAGGCTGCCCGTCAAGCGGTCGAAAACGACGTGCACATTATCGGCGTCTCGTCGTTGGCCGCGGGGCATCTCACTCTGGTGCCGGATCTGCAGGAGGCCCTGGAGAAGGAAGGGCGCGGCGACATCATGATCGTTGTTGGCGGCGTGATCCCGCCGTCGGACCACGCCGCACTCCACGAAGCCGGCGCCAAGGCGGTCTTCGGCCCCGGCACCAATATTCCCGAGGCCGCAGTCGACCTGATCCATAAGCTCAATGCAAAGCTCGGCTACACGAGCCAGCAGGCGGCGGAGTAACTCCGCTACGCGACCGCGAAGAAAGTTTTATGAACGCAGTGGTGACTGGGACAATCAAGACGTTGCGCGCGTTTTCAGACTCGGCGTTCGTTGCTTCCAGGCTGTTCGTCATCACGACGGCAATATTCTTTTCGGCAAGCTTCGCAACTTTTGGTCTCGATGGCCCTAGTGTCGAGCTGCAGCCAGCTCGCGATCTCGCCTGTAATGATACTCATGAGTCCTGCAAAGACTTCGACGCGATCGTTTTCGTACATGGAATCTACGGCGACGAGGAGACGTTCAAATCCAAAGACACTGGATTTGATTGGCCTGCCGAGATACCCGCCACGATCGACGGGCGCGCCGTGGACGTTTTCGTCGTCGACTACTACACAGAGCTCATCGACTGGTCGGCAAAGAGCAAGGACACGACATTCGCTACGGTCGCAGAAGGTATGTTCACAGCCCTAAAGCCGCTGAGACAGCGCGAGTACAGGTCCATTGGTTTTGTCGCCCATAGTCTCGGCGGAAACTTTGTTTCTGCCTATCTCCTAACCGTTAAGGCGGCGCGATCGACATCCGGCCTTGCCCAACATGCCTTCGCTATCACGTTAGCGACTCCCGTAATGGGCTCTCAGATAGCCAATATGGCAGGCTTGTTGAAGACGCTCTTAGGGATGAACGATTCCCTCCTTTCGGATCTAAAAGAAGGGACGTCCCTACAGTCGTTCTTGAAAGACGTCCGCCGAAAACTCAAAGGGCGGGCCGCCCTTTTTGGGTGCCGCGATGTCAATCTGCATGCCGCAATTGAGACGCTTCCCCTGGCGGGGATAGCGGTTGTTGAGCCCGAGAGCGCTGCGGCGCCGGTTGCCAGTCTTGTCTCGTCGCCCGTCATGCGATTTGATCGGGATCATTCCAGTATTGCCAAACCGGTTGACCAAAATGACGAGGTGTATGTGTGGGCAGCGGAACTCATGCAAACAGAGTATGAACGCATTGGCACATGGGAGGAAAACCACCCTATGAACTCGCCCAACCGCTACTGCGAGGATGTCCCGTTCAAGAAGGAATAGGAACGGTAGAACAAATACAGTCTTCACTGCGACCGGCACTACATCGGCCGCCGAGTGGTCGGAAGGACCTAGAGTCTTGAACCCACCGCATCAGCCCCCTGCTGTTCTCTAGGGAACAGCGCGTCTTGGCGCCTTCTGACATATCCAACCTGACATCAACTGCAATCAGTGGCGCCTCTTCTCGGGGCGGCATACGCACGGGGTATATCGACAGGGCGGGATCAATGGCTTTGATACGGACGACCTTCTTTGGGCTTGGGCTCTTTTTTGCTGCACTCATCGCGTTCTGCGGAACATTCTTTGGCAAGCTCGCCTATGACATAGACAGTCAAACCGCGGCCAACGAACAGTTGGCCGTTTCGATCACACGTGAACTGTCGCAGACGTGGTCACTCGATAGCCTGAAACCACACTATGGGGCCGCCGTCGCGGCCAGCCTCGACAAGCGTTCCGCGCAAGCCTCACTAGATGGATTCAAGGCACTGGGCGCACTGCTGTACGTCGACGACGTCACGCTGCGCACAGGCCTCAACTTGAAAACACTCGAGGGCGCCAAGAGCCCGGCCGACTTCGCATTGTTCTTGTCCGAATTGCTGGCAAAGAAAGCGACCGTCTCCTTCCTGGGGAAATTCGAGCACGGACGGGCGCGCGTTTCGGTGGAGCTGAGAAGCGAGAATGGCGTGCTGAGGCTCTGGCATTTACAGATCGATAGGCTCGGCCGTCCTCTCCCCCGCAAGATGAGACGGCGCAAGGTCAGCATCGTTTAAGACCTCGCGCAATTCGATTTAGAGGGCAGGTATGATCAGCCTACCCTCCAAATTCCATGGACAGCTCAAAAGCCGCGCCGTGCGCCCCAAGGATTGACCTGGTTGCAGGTTTCCTGGATACGAATGTCGCGTCCCACCAAACGGCAGACGTTCCGCTTGAAGTTAGGGTTGTTGCGCAGCTTCGCGGCAGGCGCGCTGACGCCATAGACAGTCGCGACTTCAGACAGGTATTGGTCCTGGCAGTAGGGCGTCGCGATCCAGTTGCCCTGGACACGCTGATAGCCTTTTCGGCAATCGATCGCGGAAGCAGGCGCAGACACGCAAATCGCGAAGACAGCCGCCGCCAGGGGAAGACAGAAGTTGGAAGTTCGGAACATGCGTTTCTTCTCCGGTGTCTGATGCATTTGCTCTAGAAACGACGAGCAAAGAGCTATGAGCCGACCCCGTATCCCGCAATTGCACAAATAGCAGCCCCGAAGCTCAATGACTACAAGACCAAAGCACCAGATCCCATGCAGTGGTGAAAAATCATTAGCATTCGACGTGTACGACCATGAGACCGGAAAGCGCGCCAATGGCCGGGGGTAATTGCGATGATAACAATTTATGAATCCAATGGTCAGTGCCTGAACGCCAGCAGCGCGTTCGACAAGGTCACCGACACGACCGTCTGGCTCGATCTCATGGACCCCACCGAGGAGGAGCAAGACCTCATCGAGAAAGCGTTGGGTATCGAGCTGCCAACACGTGCGGAGATGCGTGAAATCGAGCCTTCGAACCGGTTCTATTTTGAAGATGGCGCCTACTTCCTGACGGCCGTCACGTTGCACAACATCGATATTGGGTCACCGTCCACATCAGCTCTCACATTCATACTTGCCGGAAACCGACTCGTGACGCTGCGATTTGTCGAGCCCAAGGCATTCCCGCTCTTCGTGCAACGCGCCAAGAAGGGCGATATGCCATGCAATACGGCCGCGGCGATCATGATCGGATTGATTGAGACTCTCATTCACCGCATGGCCGATCTCATCGAACGCATCCACGACGAAGTCGAGCAATTGGCCCAATCCATATTTGCACTCACCGAGCCGGGGCAAAGTCACTCCGGGGGGTACGACGAGCAGTTGAGAGGCATCGGAAGAACGGGCTACAAAACGGCACGAGCTGAAGAAAGTGCCACCTCATTCAACCGCCTATTGTACTACTTCGCTCAAATCTCACAGGAGCGCAAAGAGGACGTGAGGATCCGCCAACACATCAAGGCCGCGCTGCGTGACATCAACTCCTTCCTCGATCACACTCGTTTCCTGTCAGGACGAATTTCTTTCTTGCTCGATGCGACTTTGGGGATGATCAACACCGACCAGAATAAAATCATCAAACTGTTTTCTGTCATGGCCGTCATCTTGCTGCCGCCGACGCTCGTAGCCTCGATCTACGGCATGAATTTCAAGTTCATGCCGGAGCTCGGCCTGTCCTATGGCTATCCCATGGCACTCGGACTGATGGCAGTCGCGGCGTTCATTCCCTACCTCTACTTCCGCCGGAAGGGCTGGCTCTAGACGGTCGCGACACGGAACCAGAAAAAGGCAAGTGCAGCGCAGATTGTCAACGTCGCCGTGATCCCCCATCGTGCAACGAACAGAAGAACGACCGCCAAGGCTGAGAGCGCGGCGGCAACGCCATTGATCGAATCTGGATCGGGCACGACAAGGTGTAACGGTCCGACAGCCTGAGTGGATACGTCGGCAAAGAGGACGTGCAATGCAAACCACAAAGAGAGATTAAGGATGACGCCGACCACAGCGGCGGTCACAGCATGCAAGGCTGAGGCAAGACGCGGGGCATGCGTCAGACGCTCGACGTAAGGGGCGCCGGCAAAAATCCAAAGAAAGCAAGGCGCGAACGTGGCCCAGAGCGTGACGAGCGCTCCCGCAACCCCCATCGCGATGGAATGACCGCCCGCGCCGCGCAGCGCGCCGATATAGCCGACAAACTCTGTGACCAGGATCAGCGGCCCCGGTGTCGTCTCGGCAAGCCCCAGCCCGTCCAACATCTCACCTGGTGTGAGCCAAGCATACGTCTCAACGGCCTCTTGGGCCATGTAGGCGAGCACCGCATAGGCGCCGCCGAACGTCACGACTGCGAGCTTTGAAAAGAACCAAGCGAGCTTTGCCAGAACATGATCGGTGCCGAGCACCACAGTGATGGCAAGGAGCGGTGTGAGCCAAACCGCGAGCCAGATCGCGATCGTCCGGAGCGTCTGCCCGAACGGAATAGGCGGTGCGGGGGCTGCCTCAGACACCTCTCCCGGCCGGAAATAGCCTGAAACTGCTGCGGCGATCACCACCAAGGGAAACGGAACGGCAAAGAAAAAGATTGCAACGAAGGCGGCACCGGCCACCAGCCAGTCCGGCCACCCCTCGAGAGCGCGCTTCGCCACGCTGAGCAGCGCCTGGAGTACGATAGCCAGAACTGCCGCTTTTACGCCCAGGAACAGCGCCTCGGCGGATGGGGTGTTGCCCAACTCGCCGTAGAGAATTGAAAGTACGAGTACGAGCACCGCGCCTGGGGCCACGAACAACAACCCCGCGGCCAGTCCGCCTTTGATGCCGTGGAGGCGCCAGCCGGAATAGGTGGCAAGTTGCATCGCCTCCGGTCCCGGCAACAGCATGCAAAAGCTCAGTGCGGACAGGAAGCGTGGCTCATCGAGCCACTTGCGCTCATCGACGAGAACACGATGCATGAGCGCGATTTGCGCTGCCGGACCGCCAAACGACAAGAATCCGATGTGAGCAAAGGCCCGCACAGCGGCCCCAAGACTGGGCTCGGCCCCCGCGCTGTTGTTCCCCACCGCCATCCCCTTGTCCTTCCTTGGCAGCCGGCGATCAGAACGGCTGACCGTCAATGACGAGACACCCCGAGGTCCTGCCCATGGCGCCGGCTCTCCAGCCACCGCCGATCTTCCTTAGTTCGCAGTTGCGACAGGCCGTCGCGGCAGTGCAGCATTAACCTTTCCGAAAGGGCCGTCGTTCGGCCATTTGGGCACAAAATTACAGAACGACGTTCAGCTCAGGAGGTTGACGGCCACATTTACCAGTGGTCGTTAACGCACGCCAGGACGGGGACCTCCCCTGAACCGTAGGCGACAGAGCAAGTTCTGGTGTTCAGCTCGAGACCTTTCTGCAAAAGCCAATCCTCTCCCGCAAAAACAGAGCTACCTCCGCCAAGGAGCGAGCCACCAGGTCACGCAAACGGCGATGAACTGGTTCCGGGGATTGGGCGAATGGTTCCGGCAATGTCGCTGAAATGAGGAGTTTAGTGAATGCGGACTGTTCTTTATTCCGCTTTGAGCGTGGTGACATTTGGCCTTCTGATCGTGGCCCCTGCAAGTGCGGCAACTCACTGGAAATGCATGGGCTCTTACGTTGCCTGCGGTTCAGCAAAGTCGGCCCCGGCCCGCTCAACATATAATACGCGTGCAACGCGGAGCTCTTACGCTCAGCGCTCGCGCTCCGGGCGCAAGGCGAGCAACTCTCGCCGCTCCAACACGCGCGTTGCCTCCATAGGCACGAAGAGCGCCGGCCGCTCAGGCCAGACGGGAATTGCCTCTTACTACTGGCAAGGCCAGCAGACAGCTTCTGGCGCCCGTTTCAATCCGAACGGCATGACGGCTGCTCACCGCTCGCTGCCCTTTGGCACGAAGGTGCGCGTGACGAACAAACGCAATGGCCGCTCGGTGGTCGTGACCATCAATGACCGCGGACCGTTCGTTGGCGGACGTGTGATCGATCTGTCCCGCGGCGCGGCACAGGTCATCGGCATGACCGGTGCAGGCCTCGCGCCTGTCAGCCTCGACGTTCTGGGCTAACCACCAGAACAGCTAGAGTCGTGGGGCGGCGGATCAAGCATTCGCCGCCCTTCTCTTATGTAATTAGTATGCTTATTCGCTGACGCGCGGAGATTTCGGCCGACATTCCTTGACCCTAAGGTAGCGCCGTTTGCCCGTAATCCAGGCTGACCTGCTGCGTATGGACCTCACGCGTCCCCACCAGCAGGAGGCCAAGCGCAACCAAACCAGCGCCGGCAAGTGCCACAATCACCGCTGAAGCTGGACCGCTGATGTCAAGGGACCGCAGGGACGTTTCACACATGGCCTTCATTGCGTGTACTCCCATTGTAACGCTCTAGGCGCGCGGCACCCTCGCGATGCAGCCGGCCGTGGGACGAAGGGTGCTTGCTACTGAGCAGAAGAACCAGGCCGACTGACGGCAATTTCAAGGAAACGTTGGTGCAGACCGATTCCCGTTTGCCCGTTGGGGACAGAAACCGGTAAATTCCGGAAAATTCGCAATTTGCAACGCGACATAGGGCAAACCCGAAATGAAGCCTGCAGCTTCTAAGTCCGCTCGAGACGCCGCATTGGCCCAAATCAAGACGGCCATGATCGAGAAGAAGCTGACCCAGGCCGAACTCGCCGACGCTTCGGACTGCCACGAAAAGACGATCCAAAATCTCCTGGGCGGGCGATCCGTTCGCGACCAGACGCTGTTTGACGTCTGCATGGTGCTTGGGCTCGACTTCGATAAGCTCAAGGGGCTGTGGGGAGGCCGCGCACAAGCCGAACCGTCCGATCTGCAGGCCGAAGGGGGGGTCGTGGCGCCCATCTATATGGGTGCCTACACACGGGCAGCCATCGACCACTACATCGGTAGTTATCTCACACTCAGGCCTTCATTTACGCAGCCCAATGTGATCGTTGCCTATCGTACCGACATCACCTGGGATCCCGAATGGCCAAGCCTGTTGTTCCAGGAGCGCGACCGGCCGGATGCACCCTATTCGCACCGAGGCCGCCTCTACATCCCCTCTTCGTCCATGTTCATCCACCTCGTGTCGCTGACGAAGGGTGCGATGCGCATGGTCGTCGTGTCCCAGGTCGACAGGTTTGGTGAAATGCGCGGGATCATCACCACCTTGCATAAGCATGGTGCGATGCTTGTGCCGGTCGCCACACCGATCGCATATGCGCGACGCGATGCCTTCGAAGGCGCATTCGGGGAGATTACCCCGGATAACAATTCGTATGCGGACTACAAGAACATCCTGGATAAAACCCTGAAGCAGGGATATGCGCGGCTTATGGGCGCCTAATCGGATAGACCGAGTACACCGTGCACACCGCCGAAATGGCACATTTGAGTAAGATCATGGCGTCGACGTCTCAGTTCCTTAAGGGAGCTACGTACCGACCTCGCGAGAGCTAGACCATGCAACGGCATGTTCGACAGTTTGAGACACCTCAATCGCAGCCAATGGCGCGTGCAAAGGATCTCTTGGAACGGGCGCGACAGTTGCCCAACCTGCCGCGGGCTGCCGGAGCGGCGGCGATTGCGATCCTGGTCGCCGTCGCGTTCCTATGGTGGTGGCTGGCGCGGGGGCCTGAGGTCAAGGTCGTGTCCCCGACGCGGGGAACGGCGGCGGAAATCGTCTATGCCACCGGCGCTGTCGAGCCCATTCGCTGGGCCAAGGTTGCCAGCGTCATTCGCGACCGGATTGTCGAGATCTGCGATTGCGAGGGCAAAGAGGTCAAGAAGAACGAGGTACTTGCGCGTCTGGAGTCCCGGGAGCAGCGTGCTGCCCTGCAAGAGCTTGAAGCGCGCGCCGAATATGCGCGACGGGAAGTGGAACGCCAGAACAAACTCGTTGAACGCGGCGTGGCCACGACACAGAACCAAGAGCGCGTCGCGCGGGATCTGCGGGCGCTGGAAGCACTCATCTTAGTGCAGAAGGAGAAGCTTGCCGACTATGCGATTGCCGCGCCGATCGATGGCGTCGTGCTGCGTCGAGACGGCGAGGTGGGCGAGATTGCCGAGGCCGGACAAATCCTTTTTCGGATCGGTGCGCTGAAGCCCCTGCAGGTCGTTGCCGAGGTCAACGAGGAAGACATTGCCCGCGTCAAGGTCGGGCAGACGGTCCTCTTCCGCACCGACGCCTTCCTCGATCGGCGTCTGGAGGGAACAGTTCGCGAGATTACGCCGATCGGCGATCCGATCGCCAAGACCTTTCGCATCAAGATTGCCCTGCCTGATGATACGCCGCTCCTACCCGGCATGAGCCTCGAAGCGAACGTGATCACGCGGGAGAAGGACGACGCCCTTTTGATCCCGGCTGCCGCAGTGCAAGGCTCGTCCGTGTTCCTTCTCGACGGCAACAAGATCAGGAAGAAAGACATTGAGATCGGCATTCGCGGCACACGCTCCGTCGAGGTCCTCTCAGGCCTGTGGGAGAAGGATCGCGTTGTCTCGCCCGCTATTGCCGACCTAAAGGATGGCGAACGCGTTCGCGTCGTTGAAGCCTCCCCACCCTCCTCATGAACCTCGTCCTCGACGTCGCTTTAACGCACGTTCGCAGCCGCGGACGACAGACGCTCGTTGCCGTCGCCGGCGTGGCAACCGGTGTCGGTTTTTCAATCATGATGGCCGCGTTGATGCAGGGCTCCCAGGAAGACTTCATTCGGCAATTGGTCAATGCGCTCCCCCACATCACGGTGAGCGATGAGCGCCGCGAGCCACCGAAGCAGCCGGCACAGACAGAATTCGACGCAACGAAGATCTACAATCTCACACCGGAAGTGCGCCGGCGCGGCATAAAGAACCCGCTGGCGATCATGGCCGCATTGGAAGCGTGGCTTCCGGGCTACGTCGCGCCCTCTGTGAATGTCCAGGCGATCATTCGCTACGCATCCCGCGACGTGGGCACGACAATCTTCGGCATCGATCCAAAACGCGAGCCTGGCGTCTCTGAGCTTGTGAACCAATTACGGGAAGGCTCCCTACGGTCCCTTTATACGGCCACCAACGCTATCATTCTGGGAGACCGGTTGGCTGAGAAGATCGGGGCGGAGGTCGGCGCGAACGTCACCGTACAAACCAGCGATGGTGCGCGTATCAATGCTCAAGTCGTGGGAATGTTTCATGCCGGCGTACAGTCAATCGATGAGAGCACCGCCTATGTGCTGGTGCGCACCGCCCAGATTCTCGCGCGTCAGACCGGGCTGGTAAACGCGCTGCGCGTGCGCGTTGACGACCCGATGCAGGCGCGTGAGGTGTCCGAACGGATCGAACGCGAGACCGGCTACAAGTCCGTGTCCTGGCAAGAGGCGCACGAAGACCTGCTGTCGACGTTCGTCATCCGCAACGTCATCATGTACACGATCGTTGGCGCAATCCTGCTTGTGGCGAGTTTCGGCACTTACAACATCATCTCGACAATCACGCACGAGAAGGCGCGCGATATCGCAATCATGAAGTCCCTTGGACTGAGCGAAAGCACGTTGCGCCGCATGTTCGTCATTGAGGCCCTGATCATTGGCCTTGCCGGTGGTCTAATGGGGTTCGTCCTCGGCTACATCCTGTGCCTCGCACTCGGCTCGATCGAGTTTAAAAGCCCCTTCATGGACACCAACCACATCCCGCTTTCGTATTCGGCCTGGCACTACTTGATCGCCATGTTCGTGGCGCTTTCGTCCTCGTATGCGGCCGGATTCCTGCCTGCACGCAAAGCCGCCAGCGTCAATCCCGTCGACATCATCAGAGGCGCGACGTGATGCTGGACCGGGCTGCTCCCAAGAAGAGCCACGCGCCGCACCTTGAGGCGCCTTTGATTGAAGCGGACAACGTCACGCGTATCCTTCCAGGGATCGTGCCGACGACGCTTGTCCGCGACATCAACCTCAAGATCGGCAGCAAAGAATTTGTGGCCGTGACCGGTCCCTCAGGCTCAGGGAAATCGTCGCTGCTCTATCTGCTCGGCCTGCTCGACATGCCGACGAAGGGCGAGGTGCGAATCCGCGGGAGTGCGACATCTCGGATGAGTGAAGCGGAACGCGCGCGCACGCGGCTGTCCGAGCTTGGCTTCATTTTTCAGTTTCACTTCCTTTTGCCGGAGTTTACGTGCGTCGACAACATCGTGCTGCCCATGCGCGCGCTTGGACGACTGACGCGGGAACAAATGCGCGTGCGCGCCGAAGAGCTACTGGGGTCGCTTGGCCTTGGCGAGCACAAGTACAAGCGCCCCGACCAGCTCTCCGGAGGTCAGCGCCAGAGGGTCGCTGTTGCGCGCGCTCTGGCCAATGATCCCCCGGTCATCCTCGCCGACGAACCGACGGGCTCACTCGACTCCAAGTCCAGTGAGCAGGTGTTTCAAATCCTGCGTGACCTAGTAGACGACAATGGCAAGACCGTCGTTGCCGTCACACATGACCTGGACCTCGCCGAACGCATGGACCGGCGGATCCACCTAATGGACGGCGCGATCGTGTCCGATGATTGATGCCCGAACGCTCGGCACATCATAGGCGAGTGGCCCAACGGCGTAGCCTCAGGACCCAGTTCGTTTCACGGCTTTCTTCTCTACCGCCGTATTCGGCGGCTCTTCCGCTGGCGGCACTTCGTCGGGCAATCGTCCGGTCAGAAAGCGTGTCTTGAGGTTCACAGTCGACTTGCGGCCCACGCGCGCGCGATGGCGCCTCAACCACTTTTCCGCTTCGTCGCGCCCTGCCCCGTGCAAGTACGTCAATAGTTTCCAGTCCGTCTTCATTGTGCTGTCAGCACTCAGCGCGCTCGTGTGGCGGCCGGCCTCGATCAGATGGAAGCGATGATTGGCAAGCTTTGCCAAGGGCCCGCGTGCCCCGCCCAACCAACTGCGCGAGCATTCGCGCACTGTCTCAATGATCTCGGCATCACGCTGAAGCGGCGCATTAAACGTCAGGCGATTGGCGTGAAGCGAGATTTCGCGCACGCCCATGGGGAGATCATTCTTCACGAGGGGACTGATCTGTACGATCAGCGTATCCTCAACGGAGCTTTCCATCGCCAAGGTCTTGATTTCAGGGTTTGCCGAAAAGCCGCCGTCCCAATAGGCAACGCCGTCGATCTCGACGGCATGATGGAGGGTCGGTAGGCAAGCCGATGCCAAGACGGCCTCCACCGTAATTTCCTTGCGCCGAAAGAGCCGCGCGCGACCTGTGGAAACCTCCGTTGCTGCGATGAGGAGTTCGATCGGAGACTTCTTGCGCAGCGCCTTGAAATCGATCGCCTCCGACAGAAGCCGCCGCAATGGGTCAAAGCCCAACGGATTGAATTCATAAGGCGACCAGAGGCTCGCAACATGCGCCAGATGGGGTGCACGCGTCAGGCCGTAAAGAAACGGATTGAGACGCAGCAGATCGGGCACGCCCGCCTTGTGCACGGCCTCCCAGACACTGCGCAACTTTTCCCGCGCCAGCTCGCGACCGCCCTCGGCCAGACCGGACGCGACGGCAACCGCATTGACGGCGCCAGCACTCGTTGCACTGATCCAGCCGAACTGAAGTTGATCGTCCTCAAGGAGGCGATCGAGAACGCCCCAGGTGAAGGCGCCATGTGCGCCGCCGCCCTGGAGTGCAAGATTGACCCAAGCGTTCCGCCGAAATAATTGCACGCGCCCCATACCGCTGACGCCGGCCCCTCTGTTCGCCAAACCTAAGCAGGATGGCATAGCCCCCTATAATGTCACGTCCGAGACGCCATGGGGAGATCGCGCGCAGCCTTCAACTGTGCAAGCTTTGCGCAAGCGCTGCAAAGTTAGGCGACGGTACACTTCTGTTCTGCGACAAGACGGCGCGCACGCCAAAACGTGTGACGTTTTGCCAACTAAGTGACAGGCGCGGGAACGTGGGGCGCTATCAATTTGCGCTCGAGAGTTTCCACAGTGCCCGTAGAGGAATCGAGCCCGCGCGTGACACACTCGATGTCTGCACGATTACCGGTCCGCGAAATATGCAACAAATTATAGCGGGCAAGAGGCTCGCGCTTGTGCAGTCGGCCGCTTGAGCCCGATGCCACCCCGATGACAGGAATGCCGCCGTGCAGCCACGATATATTGTGGTGCATGTCCACATGATTGTGGCCATGCAGGACAAGTTCAGCACCATGTTCTACCAACACGCGCTCGAGAGCTGACGCGTCCCTCAACGCTCGACGTGTCGGTGCCTGGCCCGGCAACGGCGGATGGTGGATGAGCACGACGCGGACAAGTCCGGTGTCTGCCAGGCGCTTGAGGACACGAGCAAGACTTTCGATCTGCCAATGGCCCAAGCGCCCTGCGGCTACGAAAGGCGGCGTCGGCTCTGCGGAATTGAGGCCGACTAGCGCGACCGGACCCAGCCGCCGCACATAAGGAAAGCCGCCTGGTTGCTCATCGGCAAATTGGTCACCCCATTCGTCGGAACGCATGTAGTCCGCCCAGCGCTCGACGCCCGGATGGCCTCTCAAAGAGGTGTAGATGTCGTGGTTGCCCGGTACAACCGAGACGTGGTCCGGTGTACCAAGGCTTTGCAGCCACGCTTGCGCCGCATCGTACTCGGCGGGCAGACCCAGGTTGATCAGGTCGCCTGTGACAGCGACGTGATCGGGCTTTTGCGCCAACAGATCGGCGACCACCAGATCAAGGCTCGGCCTCAGATGCACGCGGCGGCGGCTGCGTTGCCAGTTTAGATAGCCTAAGCCACGCTTGATGTTGAGGTGGCGCAGGCCAAACCCGCGAATTGGTGCGAGGTGCACGTCCGACAAATGCGCAAGCGTAATGGTTTCGGTCATGTTTCCTGAGCGCCCGTGTTGGCGGTGCGGACCATATCACGCCTAAGCCAATGCCGCGGCATTGCCTTGGCGCTCGCAACGCGCTCAATAGGTCGCGGTGAGAAAGCAAGGATACGGGCATGACGGTCAGAACGCGCGCCAACAGGGTCATACAGCGCATCTGGAGCTTGAGGCGCCGGCTCACACTGGGTGCGCAAGGTGCCGTCATCGCGAGTGACGGATCTATTCTCCTGATCAAGCATACCTACATTCCCGGCTGGCATTTCCCAGGCGGCGGCGTGGAGCATACCGAAACGGTTGCCGTGGCGCTCGCGCGCGAGCTTGAAGAGGAGGCAGGCATTGTGCTGACCGGCACACCAGAGCTGTTCGGCCTCTATTCCAACCATCGGCATCTGCCCAACGATCACATTGCACTCTATGTGGTGCGAGACTGGAACCAGCCGCAAAGTCCCGCACCCAATCACGAGATCGCCGCGCACGGCTTCTTCAAGATGGACGCGCTGCCCTCAGATATCGGGCCGAGCACGCACCAGCGCATCCGGGAGATCGTGGGGGGTGCTCCCCAAAGCACGACTTGGTGAGACGTCTGGACCGCGCACAAGAGGCGTGCTAGATCCCGCCCCATGACGAATTGGCTTCGAGTCTGGAGATCCATGTCGCGACGAGGCGAGCGCCTCGCGTCGGGCCTGCGCGCCTGATCCGATCCCAGACCGTGCACTAAAGAAAGCGCGCGGATGCCTCGAAACTTCGTCAAAGATCCCCGATGTCTCATTCAGTCCTGAACCGGCCTCTAACGCCGGATGACCTGCCCCAGTTATCGCTCCTGCACGCCAAGGCATTTGGCCCCGGACGATTTGCACGCTCGGCCTATCGCGTGCGCGAAGGCACGCCACCCATCTCGCTACACTGCCGCGGGGCCTTCCTGGGCGAACGCATGATCGCGGCTGTGCGCTATACCGACGTGACAATCGGCGGACGGAGCGGAGCACTGTTGCTCGGGCCACTGGCGGCAGATCCGGAGTTTTCGGGACAAGGGTTCGCAAAGCGGCTCGTTCGAGAAACCCTTGATGACGCAAAGGATAAGGGAGTGAAACTCGTACTGCTGGTCGGCGACGAGCCATACTATGGCCGCTTCGGATTCATGCGCGTCCTGCCGGGCCAGATCTGGCTACCGGGCCCCGTCAATCCGGAACGCCTGCTTGCCGCCGAATTAACACCACGCTCACTCGAAATATTTCAGGGACTTGTTGTCGCCAAACGAGCATGATGAACCCGACACAGCGATCGCGTATCCTTACCGCCGAGGAGACAAAGGTTGCACCTAACAAGAATGGGAGAGTTGATCATGGACAGACGATCGCTGTTGACCGGTGGCGCCGCCCTACTAGTCGCTAGGTCCATCACCAGCGAATCGCATGCTCAGCCCTCACAAACGTTCCCCCAAGATTCTGAGTTCATGGAGCTTGCGATCAATCAGGCAAAGGAGGGAGATGCGCCGTTCGGGGCCCTTATCGCGCGTGGCGACAAGGTGCTCGCACTCGGCCGCGACAATACCAAGCGCAGCCATGATCCGACGGCCCACGCGGAAATGATGGCGATCCGCGCCTTCTTGCAGGGTCACGAGCCGACGGATTTTCAAGGCACAACAATCTACTCATCGTGCGAGCCGTGTGTAATGTGCATGGGGGCGATCCTGTGGTGTGGGATCTCTCGCCTCGTCTATGCGGCACCGATGGAGAAGGTTGTCACGAAGATCGGATGGATCGAGGTCCCGTCGCGCGATGTCGTCGGCAAGGCTTCGTTTGCCAAGATCGACGTCGCTGGCGGACTTCTCGCCGGCAATGCAATGCGGCTGTTTGAGTGAGCCGGTTGCGCAGCTATGTCAGTCGGCGAAGGGGTCGCGCATCAGGATCGTGTCATCGCGTTCCGGGGACGTCGACAGAAGTGTCACCGGACATTCGATCAACTCCTCGATATAGCGCACATACTTGACGGCTTGGGCCGGCAGGTCTGCCCAGCTGCGCGCGCCGTGCGTCGACTGTGTCCAACCTTCAAGCGTTTCATAGATTGGTTCGATTTGAGCTTGCGCGTTCTGGCCGGCCGGTAGGCGGTCGATGCGTTCGCCATTGAGCATGTAGCCCACACCCACTTTGAGTTGCTCGAAACCGTCGAGGACATCGAGCTTGGTCAGCGCGATGCCGTCAATACCGGCGACCTTGATCGTCTGGCGAACGAGCGTCGCATCGAACCATCCACAGCGGCGCTTGCGCCCGGTCACCGTTCCGAACTCATGCCCGCGCTCGCCGAGACGATTGCCAATCTCGTCATGCAGCTCAGTGGGAAACGGACCCGCGCCGACCCGTGTCGTGTAGGCCTTGGCGATTCCGAGTACGTTGCCCACCGCGCGAGGTCCCACTCCCGACCCCGTGGCTGCTTGAGCCGAAACGGTGTTGGACGACGTGACAAATGGATACGTGCCGTGGTCGATATCGAGAAGCGCGCCTTGCGCCCCTTCAAACAAGATGCGCTTACCGGAACGACGCGCGCGATCCAACAGATCCCATGTCACGTCCATGTAGGGCAGGATCTTGGGAGCGATCTCAGTCAGATCGGCCATCAAGCCTTCTTTTGAAATCTCCGGCTGTGAGAGGCCCCGGCGCAACGCATTGTGATGCACGAGAATGCGATCGACCTTGGGTTCGAGGGTGTTGAGATTTCTCAAGTCCTGCACGCGAATGGCACGGCGTCCGACCTTGTCCTCGTACGCCGGACCGATTCCGCGCCCCGTCGTACCGATCTTGCCGGCGCCGGCGGCTTCCTCGCGGATAACGTCAAGCTCACGATGCAGCGGCAGAATGAGAGTCGCGTTCTCGGCGATGCGCAAATTCTCTTGCCCCACCGCGACGCCCTGCCCTCTCAGTTTCTCGATTTCCTGGCATAGTGCCCACGGATCGACGACGACGCCGTTGCCGATGACGCCAAGCTTCCCCGGCCGCACGACGCCGGAGGGCAAGAGCGAGAGTTTGTAGGTGTTGTTGCCGATGACCAGCGTATGGCCAGCGTTATGGCCGCCCTGGAAGCGCACGACAACGTCGGCGCGCTCCGACAGCCAATCCACAATCTTGCCTTTACCCTCATCGCCCCACTGGGCGCCGATCACTGCGACGTTCGCCATTTTTTGCCCATTTCACGATAAGGCCCCAGCAAACCGTGCCGGGGCCTTGGGCCGTTATAGCGCAGATTCGACGAAGCCAAACCCTTTCGGGTCCAACAATAATCCTGGTCCCAAGCTGAGCCTAGCTGTGCTGGCGCATATCCATCCTGCGCATCCGGATCCCATTGAACGTCAGCATAATACCGACACCGCCGACGATGAGGTTGAGAACGTCCATCACCATCGAAAAGAGCTGCCAGCCACCCGTCTGAGGCTCGTAATAGCGCTGGCGCGCAAATGCTTCCAGACCCTCAGCTTTAGGTTCGTTCGCCGGCTCTGTGCCAATCGAGCGCGAGGCGGCCGTCGGCCCCGACTTGTTGGCGGCGAAGGGGTTTTCATCGAGACGATAGACGAACGCTCCCACCGCACCCGCAATCAGCAGAAGTCCGATTAGAATAAGACCGAATTTTCGCATGGGCAGAAGGCTCCCAGTCCCCTTAGCGACTATACATGATCGGGCGTTTGCCCGGCCAGGTCACGCGATACCCGAAATCTATGACACGCTCTTCCTCAGGCTCAAGCTTGGATTCAAAGGAAAGAACGCCGCGCTCACCGTCTACGTTACCCTCTGTAGGATTGGTCGAACCGGTGTATTCCACCTTGATGTCCTGGTTCTCTGGCACAGGAACCTGATCGATGACGACGAGTTCAATTGCACGCTGATGACGGTTCTTGACCGAAACACGGTAGTGGCGGCTATCGGTTCGCGCAGATGAGATGAGCCCGGTCTCACCCCGCGTCTCCTCTACGATCGAGTGGCGCACGCGAACCTGATCGTCGGCGCCAAAGCCTAGCTCGTGGTC
>Ga0315534_1000340_pt1 | contig 31749 bp, 26 predicted proteins | sample SalMarSW160240MG_FD_203094 | JGI IMG/M metagenome (GOLD analysis project Ga0315534, IMG submission 203094) | Salt marsh sediment microbial communities from the Plum Island Ecosystem LTER, Massachusetts, United States - Salt Marsh Sediment SW1602-40 ...
CCTGCTTCCCCCGGCACCACGTGCAGATGCCCGCCATAGGCCTCGAGCAGAGAAGGCTGCGTCAAAGCCTCCGTTGGAGTTCCAAAGGCAACCACACGGCGATTGAGGAGCAGGATCTGGTCGAAGCGCTCGGCGGCCATGTTCAGGTCGTGGGTTGAGACCAGCAACGTGATGCCCATCGCATGAAGCTTATCGAGCAGGTCGAGGATCGTTTCCTGGCTGGGAAGATCGAGGCCGGTGAGCGGTTCGTCAAGGAGCAGGATCTCGGCTTCCTGGGCAAGCGCCTGTGCCAGGAACACCCGCTGCTGCTGCCCACCCGACAATTCGCCGATCGGTGCGTCGATATGCGACAGCATCTCCACCTGTTTTAACGCATCGGAGACAATCTCCCAGTCGTGGTGGCGCGGCCATTGCAGGAAACCCAGTTTGCGGATCCTGCCCATCATGACCACATCTTTTACCGTAACCGGGAAAGCCCAATCGACCTGGCTGCGCTGCGGGACATAGGCAATGCAGACGTGGCCGTGCGGGCCGTGGCCAAACACGTTCACCTGCCCGGCAGATGGTTCGAGCGTGCCGGCGATGACCTGCAGGAATGTGGTTTTGCCAGCGCCGTTCGGCCCTACCACTGCGACCCTGGCGCCGGAAGGGATTTCGACGTTGATATCATGCAGGGCGTTCGTGCCGTTGTAGCTCACGTCCACCCCGACAATGTGGATCGGCGGGGCGCTCGTATCATGCGGGAGGGTGTGGGTTATTAAGCTCGTCATGAGGGGGCCCGGCTCCAACCGGGATCCTAGCGCAGCGCAACGACGATGGCGCGCACATTGTACTTCATCAGGGCGATGTAATCCGGGGCAGGCCCGGCCGGGTCACTCAACGAGCCGATGTACAGCTGGACTACCTTAAAGCCCATATCGGCTGCAACTCTCTCAGCCAACTTGGGGTTGACCGTGGAACTGACGAAGATCGCGCTCGCATCCAATCCATGCAGCTGGGTTTCAAGATCGGCCAGCTCGCGTGCCGAGGGCTCGGCATCACTGCTGAAGCTGGCCACCAGCGTGCCGGTGATCTCGAAGCCATAGCGCTGGGCGAAGTAGTCGAGCTCGCGATGGTCGGTGACGAGCCGCCTGCGTTCGGGAGCCAGGAACGCGATCTGCGCCTCGATCCAGTCTTGCAGAGAGGCCAGCACAAGCTCGTAGCCCCGGGCGTTCCTGTCGAATAATTCTTGATGTTCCGGGTCCATGCGCCCCAACGCAAGCGCGGCATTCTCGGCCCAACGCATGACATTGGCCGGATCGAGCCACACATGCGGGTTGCCTGCACCACCGTGCTCGTCCCCAGGCTGAACGCGCAGCGGGTCGATGCCTTCTGAGAGATCGACCATCGGCACACCAGGAGCGGCGGACCTCAGGCTCTCAAGCATGGTGCCCTCGAGCGAGAACCCGCTGACAAAGATGACATCGGCCTCGCTAACCGAGCGCAGGTCGGATGGCCTGGCCTGGAAGCTATGCGGATCGCCGCCCGGTTTGAGCAGCACGTTCAGGTTGATAGCATCGCCGCCGACCTGCGCCAGGATGTCACCGGCGATGGTCGTTGTGGCGACCACATCGAGCAGCTTGCCGACCGGCATCTCCGGCGGGGTAAGCGCTTCGATCGGGGTGATGACGCCCGGCCGGACTGGTCCGGCGCAGGCTCCAGTGGTGAGCAAGAGCAGTGCGAGAAGCGCTGGAATGAGGCGTGAGAGCGCTCGATCCGAGAGCATGGCTATCCCATCTCCTGGCAGGCCGGGCAGAGACCCAGGAGCTCGAGCATATGGTCTTCGATCAGGAAACCGGTCTGGTCCTGCACGCTTTCGATGAAACGTGAGAGATCCTCCAATCCGGGGAATTCAACCACTTGCTGGCAGGAACGGCAGACAAGGTGATGGCTGTGCCCCAGACCGGCGCGGGCGTAGCCGCTGCACCCGCCATCGAGGTGGATGCGGCGAACGTACCCGAATTCGGTGAGCAGTGCCAGAGTGCGGTAAACCGTAACCAGGCCCAGGCCGGGGCAGTGTGCCCTAGCACGGGACTGGATCAACTCCGGGCTGAGCCAGGCTTCGGCCCCTTCGAGGATCTCGATCACGGCCCTGCGCGGCACCGTGACACGATACCCATGCGTTCTCAATTGGGTGAGTAGTTCTTCCATCGATTGCCACCGGCTTTATTGAAAGAATTTATCAACAAGGATTGTAACGAGCTCTGCCTGTGATCGTCAAGATCTGGTCTCATGTTCTTACCTGCAGTGGGTGGTCTGTGCCCTGCGGGGCAATGCATTGTATGATTGTCTCTGGCAAGCAAGTTCAATGAAAGGAGCGGGTTGTCTGGATGTCCAAGGCGAAGACAGAGGTCAAACCCTTTGCAGTTAATGATTGCGCCATGCTCTCGATCGCGACCGGGATCAGCGCGCAGAACCTGAGGGAACTACGCGACCGGCTGTGCGAAGTCCCTGAGAGCAGCATCTACTACCACTTCTGGGGCATGCGGCTGCGACCGCGCTTCGAGGAGCCAGTCTACAACAACGATTTTGCCCAATGGGCGCAGGAAGGCCTGCATGACCGGCGCCTGGCCGAGCGGCTGGGTGTGATCGATCCACCCTCCTTCAGCGGCATCGACGAGCTTCGCGAGGAATTGATCGATGTGATCGAGGAACGGCTCGAAGAGGCGGAGTATGTCCCCTGGGCCAAGCCGGAGAACGGCTTCCGCTTCATCCGCTCGATCCTGGTCATCTTCGATACAGGCGTGAGGGTCAAGCGACCGGAGGATCTCATTTCCATCCTTCCCAAACTCTCCCGCAGCAGCCTGTACTACCACTTTATCGATGCGCGCCGCAGAAGCCCGGAGGGAGTGGATGATGTCCGGGCTTGGCTGGCGGGCTTCGGCGAGACCTATGCCGAACTCCAGGCGGAGATCGCAACGATCGACCCCTACTTCACCAGCTTGAGCGATCTGAGCCGGCTGTTAAGCGAAAGTTTTCAACGTATGGGCGTAGGGGGTAGATCATGACCGGATTGCTTGATTCCTACGCCGAAGTGACGGGAAAGGCCACGATCGAACACCTGCGCCAGTTGTCGAAAATACTGGAAGGCAAGACGGTCGTGCATGTCAACTCGACCCGCGTCGGCGGCGGCGTGGCTGAGATCCTGGACAAGATGGTCCCGCTCAAACAGGAATTGGGTCTGGATGTAAGCTGGGAGGTCATCAAGGGCGAGCCCGCTTTTTACGAGTGCACCAAGGGCTTTCACAATGCGCTGCAGGGTATGCCGATCGATATTCCTGACAAGCTGCTCGAAGTCTACGAGGCCACCAACGCCGAAAATGCCGAGCGGCTGCGGGGGCAGCTCGAGGCGGCGGATTTCGTCTTCATTCATGATCCACAGCCGGCGCGGCTGCTGGAGCTCTGCCCCAACCGGCGCGGCAAATGGGTCTGGCGCTGCCACATCGATCTCAGCCGGCCGTACCGGCCAGTCTGGAAGTATTTGGGCAACCTGGTGCGGGATTACGACGCCAGCATCTTCTCGCTGGCGTCCTTTGCGCGCTCGCTGCCTCACACACAGTACATCATCCCACCCAGCATCGACCCTTTAAGCGAGAAGAACCGCCAGCTCAAGGTGAGTGATGTGCAGGCGGTGCGTAAGGAGTATGATCTCGACCCCGACCGACCCTTGATTCTGCAGGTCTCGCGCTTCGACCGCTTCAAGGACCCGCTGGGAGTTATCCAGGCGTACCACCTGGCGCGCGAATTCACGCCCCACTTGCAGCTGGTCCTGGCCGGCGGTGGTGCGAGTGACGATCCGGAAGGCGACGCCGTCCTGCGTGAAGTGCAGATGGCAGCCGGTGGCGACCCGGATATCCACATCCTGCTGCTGCCGCCTGATGCCCACCATACGATCAACGCGCTCCAACGGGCGGCCGACATCATCCTACAGAAGTCGCTCAAGGAGGGCTTTGGCCTGACGGTTACGGAGGGTCTGTGGAAGGGCAAGCCGGTCATCGGCGGGAATGTGGGCGGGATCCGCATCCAGGTCATCGACCATCACACCGGGTACCTGGTCGACACGCCGGAGGGCGCTGCGCTGTGGATCCGCTACCTGCTCAACCACCGCGACTTGCTGCAGGGCATGGGCGTAAAAGCGCATGAATTTGTGCGCGACAACTTCCTAATCACGCGCCACTTGCGTGATTACCTCTCGCTCATGGTGACGCTGCTGCGAGGTGAGGGCGATGGAAGGATCGAGCTGGGCTAGCAATGGGGTGCTGGGGGGTGCTGGCAGGTGTGGTGGGAGCGAGTGCGGTCGGGGGGAGGATCGCATTAAACCCCGGGTACCAGGCGGGGAGTTCGCCCCCGGCAATCCCCGAAGGCCTACACGAGCACTTATCTCGAGTAACGAGTCAATCCGGCTGAGAATCGATACCCTTCAGCCCTGAATAGGAATTCTCTATCTCCTAGAGAAGGACACGTTTTACGCATAAAATCGCATTCAGGGTTACGATAGAGCTTATGCTACAATGAAGCCTGACGAAAGGAGGGAAAAAAATATAAACGCCAAGTTGACTTTAACAAGGAATTCCACAAGAAAATAGGGAGAGAAGCAAGATGATTAAGAAGATAGGATATTTTTCACTACTTGCGCTGCTCGTCATTATCCTGGCCGCCTGCGCAGCCAAAGCCACGGAAGAGCCGGCCCCGTCCCTGGCGGGACAGACCGTGACGATCTTCAGTGCGTGCGGCGAAGAACAGTGCAAGGTCTTCGAGCAGAACTTTGTCGGGTTTGAAGAGCGCACCGGCATTGACGTCGTTGTCGAAGGCTCACCTGATTTCGAGACCCTGTCAGTTGTACGCTCCGAAGCTGGGGATCCCTATGACATCCTCAACTTCCCGCAGCCAGGCTTGATGGCCAGCATGGCAAAGGATGGGTTCCTGACAGACCTGGGAAGTTTCATTTCCGACAGCGAGCTCAGCGCAGCCTACTCACAGTCCTGGATTGATTTGGGAACGGTCGATGGCACTGTCTACGGCATCTGGCATGGAGCGGATGTGAAGAGCTTGGTGTGGTACGCCAAGCCGGCCTTTGATGCGGCTGGTTACACGATCCCCCAGACCTGGGCCGAGTTGATGGCCCTCAGCGATCAGATCGTCGCCGATGGTGGCGTACCGTGGTGTGTAGGCATTGAGAGTGGTGGCGCCTCCGGATGGCCTGGAACCGACTGGATCGAGGACATCATGCTGCGCACGCAGCCGCCCGAGAAATACGATGCCTGGACGCGCGGCGAGTTGAAATTCGACTCACCCGAGGTACGCAACGCTTTCGAGGAACTCGGCAAGGTCTGGTTCAAGGAAGGCTACGTGCTCGGGGGGACAACCGGCATCCTGACCACCAACTTTGGCGATTCACCAACACCGCTGTTTGATAGTCCTCCTGGGTGCTTCATGCACCGCCAGGCGAGCTTCATCCCGAACTTCTTCCCCGAGGGAAGCGAGATCGGTGTTGATGTGGACTACTTCTACCTGCCGCCGATGGGCACCGAATTCGGTAAGCCCGTCCTCGGTTCAGGCAACCTGATCAGCCTGGCTAAGGATACGCCGGCCGGGCGTGAGGTTGTCAAGTTCATGCTTACAGCAGAATCGATCGAGGCTGAGGTCAAGGCCGGCAACGCGCTGGCCGCGATGAATGGTGTACCTCGCGATTGGTATCCAACAGCGACGCTGGCGGGTTTTGCTGACATCCTGGCCAATGCCGACACCTTCCGCTTCGACGGCTCAGACCTGATGCCGGGCGAAGTGGGGACGGGCAGTTTCTGGACCGGAGTCGTGGACTGGGTAGGTGGCAAGAGCCTGGATGAGGTTCTACCTGCCATCGACGCAGCCTGGCCTAAGTAACATAGCGCGACTGCTCGATAGGCACCAAATCACGATGTGAACGAAGGAGCAGGGCTCTGCAACCAAAGCGTCCTGCTCCTTCCCTTCATCAAGTCAAACAGGAGGATCTTATGGACCCAAGCCTAGCCTCCCCCCCGCGGTCCAAGCGACTCTTGGACATCTTTACCACAGGCCCTCTGCGCATCATCGTCTCGCTCATCGTGCCCGTGGTCACCTTCCTCGTGCTGCGCTGGAGTTTTATCTTCATGCGCGATAGCGAGGCGAACAAACTGGTCATCGGGGTTGTCGCTCTCGTGATCGGGGTTGGTGCGGTTTGGGCGTTGTTCCTGGTTACCGACAATCTCGTCTCGCTCTTGCCCAAATCAATGCGTGAGAGCGTTCGTCCATACGTATTCGTCGGACCTGCGTTGGTGATTATCTCCCTCTACCTTATCTACCCCACGCTTCAGACGGCGTATCTCAGTTTCTTCGATGCTCGATCAGAGGTGTTTGTCGGCCTGGAGAATTACGCCTTTGCCCTCACCAGCCCGGATATGTTGATCGCCCTGCGCAACAACCTGTTGTGGATGGTCTTCGTCACATTTTTTGTCGTCTCGCTCGGCCTCGTCATTGCCGTCATGGCGGATCGCCTTGGGCGCTGGGAGCCGATCGCCAAATCGTTCATCTTCTTACCCATGGCGATATCCGCTGTCGGGGCGAGTGTGATCTGGAAGTTTATCTACAGCTTCCAACCCGCGAGCCGGCCGCAGATCGGCCTGCTGAACGCGATCTATACGTGGCTGGGGGGGGATCCTCAGGGCTGGCTGATCCTCAAGCCATGGAACAATTTCTTCTTGATAATCATCATGATCTGGCTGCTGACCGGTTTCGCCATGGTGGTCATTTCTGCTGGTGTCAAAGGTGTTCCGGCCGAATTGCTCGAGGCCTCCCGCATCGATGGCGCTACCGAGGTCCAGATCTTTTTCAAAGTGATCATTCCTTATATTCGCGGGACGCTGCTCACCATCACGACCACAGTCTTGATCATGGTGCTCAAGGTGTTTGACATCGTTTTCGTGATGACCAGCGGGCAGAACGAGACCGAGGTGATCGCCAACCGCATGTTCCGCGAGATGTTCACCTTCCGCAATTTTGGGCGCAGCGGGGCGCTGGCCATGGTCCTGCTCGTGGCCGTGATACCGGTCATGATCTACAACGTTCGCAGCTTAAATTCGGCGAGGAGGTGATCGGATGACCACAGAGGTTAAGATAGCAACGCAGTCGGACAATCTTTTTCGGAAGTTTTTCTCTGCTGCGCCGCTGCGCGTGGTCGTTATCCTGATCGCTTTTGTCTGGACCCTGCCGACGGTCGGGCTGCTGATCAGCTCATTCAGGCCACCCAATGACATCACCACTTCGGGTTGGTGGACTGTGCTTGCGCACCCCTTTGAGACCGCGCAGTGGACGCTGGCCAACTACGAGCGCGTGCTCACCTCGGATGGGATGGGTGTCGCCTTTCTCAACAGCCTGCTCGTCACGATCCCGTCGGTCGTGATCCCGATTACAATCGCTGCCTTTGCGGCCTACGCCTTTGCCTGGTTGAAATTTCCAGGGCGAAATTTTTTCTTTGTGCTGATTGTCGGGTTAATGGTCGTGCCGCTGCAGATGTCCTTGATCCCGCTCCTGCGCCTCTACATCAGCATCGATTTGAATGGCACATTTCTGGGAGTGTGGTTGGCCCACACCGGATTCGGGCTGCCGCTGGCGGTATATCTCTTGTATGGCTACATCTCGACCCTGCCGGCCGAGATCATCGAATCGGCACACGTGGACGGCGCCTCGCCGCTGACAACCTTCAGCAAGCTGGTCCTGCCGCTCTCGGTGCCGGTGATCGCATCCTTTGCGATCTTCCAGTTCCTGTGGGTGTGGAACGACCTGCTGGTGGCCCTGGTGTTCTTGGGTACCAAAAAAGAAGTGACCGTCGTCACAGCAAGGCTGGCAACCCTGGTTGGTGAGCGGGGGGAGGCCTGGCATGTGCTGACCGCAGGGGCATTCATCACGATGGTGATCCCGCTGATTGTGTTCTTTTCACTGCAGCGCTATTTCGTGCGCGGCCTGACGGCGGGCTCGGTGAAGGGATAGTTGATTCCACAACGGCTTATCGGTGTCAGCGGATAAGCCGTACATGAAGTGCCTGCAATGGCTGGATGGATCATGGTCTGGATCCATCCAGCTTTGTTTTAACTAACGTGAACAGCGGATAACTCAGACCGGCGCCAGCTATTAGCGGCAGATCAACAGTGGGACCGTGCTGCTCCGCAGCACGCCCTCGACTGTGCTGCCGACGACGGCTTCGACAACCGGGCTGCTGCCATAACCGCCGAGCAGGATCAGGTCCGCGCTGCAGGCCTGCGCATGATTGAGGATGGCGGATGCGGCCGTGCCGCTCAGCAGGGTGCCGGAGGCCTCGAGCCCTTGCTTTCGCAAGTATTGCAGGGCGCGCTCCAAGGGGGCGGAGCGGTCCAGGTCTCCTTCCGCAACGCTGACTACATCGAGACTCATCCCCCAACACCCGGCCAGGTAGGCGGCCACGTAAAGCGCTTCGGTGGCGCGGTCGCTGCCATCATAGGCCAGCAGCCCATGTTGCATCGAGCTGGGATGGCCCGGCACAACAAGCGCCGGCCGGGAGCAGTTGCGCAGCAGCGTACGGAAACCTGATCCGAGCCGGGGTAGCAGGCTCGCGCCCGGCGGGTGATCGAGCTTAAGGATCACTAGATCGGTCCAGCGGGCGTACTCACACAGCCGGCGGGAGATTCGGCCACGAGTTACGCGCATCTCACCCCGCACCCCCTGCGCCTCGAGACGCTCGCGGAAGCGCTTCTCTATCCGGCTTGTGCGCTCGCTTTCCAGTTCCCCTCTGCGAGCCACGACCCGCAGGCCGTGCACGGCGGATCCCTCATGCCGGGCGACGAGCAAGGCCTGTTCGAGCGCCAGCCAGTTGGATTCGCTCCCGCTTACCGCCACCAGGATCTCCGGAAAGAGACGGTCGGAAGGACGCGCTTCCACTCGTTCCAGGCGCCAGCGACCGGGGCCAGGACCACGCGCAAGTTCATCGGGAGTGAGCGCGTCCAGCACGTGCTCACGCACGCGTTCCGCTAGACGCTGGAGGCGCGGGCTGAAGCGTTGTGCCAGGTCTTGTGCAGCTTCGGAAGTGTCGATATGCGGACCGAATTCATCCTCCAGCGCTGCCCGGTGTTCGGATACCCACAGGTAGAGATCCGCCTCGGTCCGCGCTGGAAAATCCCGCAGCACGCCACGCCCGCGGATGACATCCACGAGCGGTAGATATATCTGGTCAAACCAATGTGATACGGCCTCGGCGTACGGAATCGCCCGGCCCTGCTCGAGACCCATGAAGTAGCGATGCACGCGGATATGCTCCTCCAGGCGGGCATATTCGCCGGGAACGGTGAGCGTCAGGTCGGCTCCGGGGCGTCGATTGAGCAGGTGAGTCTGTTCGAGGAAATCGGCGTACTCGGCCTTCAGGATCAAGTCATCCGGTTGGACATCGGGCGAGAGAGGAATATCGGTCTCGACCGGGGTGACATACGCCTGGATTGTTTCTGCGCCTGATTGGCGGGCAACTGAAACCCGGTGGTTGCCATCTTTGACGAAGTAGGCCTCCCCGATCTGGTAAACCTCGATTGGCTGATGCCCGGCCTGGCCATCGCTGACGCTTTTCACCAGAGCCCAGCGTTGGCCCGAGCTTTCCAGTTTGGGCAGAAAACTGCGGGTGAAGTCATTGTAACGTCCCAGGCTGCCGATGATCGACTCAAGTGGGATCTCACGCAGTTCCTGGTGCGGGGACTCGACTGCATGCAGCTTGCGGCGGACATCGTCATAGGAGAGCAGATCGGGTGAGCGGCCTGAAAATCGCGAGAGGATGCCTTCGAAGGAGGCTTTGCGGCGAGCTTCATGGAAGTCCGCGAGGGCGGAGGCTGAAATTTCGCCTGGCTGATTCACGTCAGGTTCAACCTATTTTGCCTGGCGGGAGGTAGGGCCGCTGCAGGATAACTGGGCTGGAATATTGAAGGAGCCACTTGAATCCAGGTCAGGGGGCAGGCGTAGCCGTTTCCAGGTAGTTCCCCTGCAGCCAGCCCTCCAGCGTCTCTTCGAAGACAGTGGTGTAGCGCACATGCCACCAGAGAGCGCCGTTGATCTCGATCGGACCCTCCAGAACGAGCATCTCGGCCCCATCGGCGACGAACCCGACGTGGGCTGCCAGCGGATCGGGTGTGGCCCGGACGACGGCACCTGTTCCTCCCGTGCGGGCAACGACAGCCGGCATGGGGGTGGGGGTGGAGGTCTGGGTGGGTGTCGATGTGGCGGTGGGAGTGGGCGTGATCGTAGGTGTAGCCGTTGCAGTGGGCGTAGCGCTGGCTGTCGGTGTAGGCGTGATGGTAGCTGTGGGCGTGGCTGTGGCCGTGGGAGTGGGCAGCGCGGCCAGCACTGAGGCGCCCAGACCAGCGGCGCTGACGACAGCCACCAATCCCATCAAGGCGAAAGCCGCGGCCAGCGATCCGCTGGCGCCGGTGAGCGGCCGGAAGCCGTGGGCGGCCAGCACGGCGACTGCAACGACCAGCGTCCAGGCCAGGTGCAGTCCGAATGTGAGCAGCGCGCCCTGCCATAAATCAGGTTCCGCGCGCAGCAGCCCGATGGCAGCCGCGCCGAGTGGGAGCGCCACTTCATAGGCGATGGCGGTGCTGGCCAGTTCGCTCAACCGCTCCTCGCGCGCCAGGGCAGCAGCCATGAAACCGGCCGCGATCATGATCAGTGCGAAGTCGACCAGGTTGAGGTGGGTATGACCCAGTGCCAGCAGGGAAATTGGGCTTGAACCTGCGCCTATCGCTCCACTGGCGCCGGCAGCAACCGCTAGCAGCAGGAGTGCAATAAGTGCCGCGGCCAGCATGCGCAAGAAGAAGCGCACTGCCCCGGAGACGGCCGAGAGCGCCAGCCCCATCAGCGGGCCGAGGGTGGGCGCGACCAATGCTCCGGCGACGAGCAGCGCACGCTGGTCGAAGCGGAAGCCGAGCCCGATCAGGATCCCGGCCAGCAGGGCGAGCAGGAAGAAGGTGAGCCCGGGTGAGACGAGCTGCGCTAGGCCTTCGAGGAAGGCTTCGCGCTCGTCGGCCCGCAGCTGGGTCAGCATGCGACGTGCGCGCCGGCGGCGGGCGGCAGAGTGCTGCTCGAGTGGGTCGTAGGCTTCGCTGGACTGGTTTGTCATCGGCGTAGGCTTGCCACCAATCGTAACGGGTGCTCGAGAAGAGCGAGCCCGGCTTGAATATCAGGGACGAGCAGGTCGGCGGTGGTCAGCGTTTCCACGGCCAGTCCCTCGTAGGATAGCACAGCGATCCCGAGGGCGGCTGCTTTGAGCATGCCGGCGTCGTTGGCGCCCTGGCCGAAGGCGATCACGCCCTCCGCCCCAAGCTCCTCGACGTAGGCCGCTTTACACTCCGATTCACCTCCGGCCGGGATGCGCACCGCTTGCAGCCCAAGCTGGTAGTCGATCGCCGTCTGTTTGCCGTGCGTATCGGCCGTGAGCAAGTGCAGCTCGAGCCGGTCGCGCAGCGCCAGCAGTGCATCGGCGACACCCGGCATCAGTTCGCCATCCAGGGCAAGGGTGCCGTTGACATCTGACACCAGGTGCTTGAGTTGAATCAAGCCGCGCCCGGGGATGTTGAGTTCGATCACGTTCGCCTCCCGGAATTCGAGGCATTATAGCATCGAGGGAAAGGGTGAAGATAGCCGGTGGTGGAAAGCTGAGCTTGAAGGGGTCGTGGCGCGATGCTATAATCGCGCCACGCGGGCGCGTAGCTCAGCTGGTTAGAGCGCACGGTTCACATCCGTGAGGTCGATGGTTCGAGTCCATTCGCGCCCACTATAGACCTCACGGCTCGTCAAATTCGCGAGCCGTGAGGTCTACGGTTTAACCAAGATTATGATTTGATCGCAGCGGAGACCACAAGGTTTAAAACCGTGGGATCGAGAATTTGAGTTTTATTGGGGGATTTGACCTTATTCGGAACTATAGTCCACATGGTTCCAGGGGATGCTTCGCGAGAGGCGAGTGGCGGAACGTGGGACTTCGCCCCCCAAAGAACTGGGGATTTCGCAGCTCAAAGCCATTGTGCTGCCAGCGTTTGTGAAAGTTGTAGCGAGTATTATCTGTCCTGTATACTTGACGCGGGTTCAAATTCTTAGAGGTTCTTCAAACAGGTTATCAGCCCGTTACGATCAGATTGGATTGAACCTGAACAGGGAGATTAACAATGAATAAAAAACTTGTTCAAATACTTGTAGTAATTACTCTAACATCACTTTTTTCGGGGACTTTCACTCCCAAAAACGCATCCGCAGAACCATCTGCTGCTGTCCCGGGTTTGCCATTCACGGAGGACTTCACGGATACCGCACTTCGTGATGCTGACGGGACAAACGCCAATTGGTCAACCGATGAAGAGGCCTTGATCTTGAATTGGCGTGAAGTATATGGCTTTTTTGATCCCGGCTTGACCGGCGTGGATATCAGCAGTGATGCACACGAGACCTGGTCTATTGCATTGGGAGACGTGAACGGGGACGGCGACCTGGATATGCTGGCAGGGAATAAAGCTCAAACCAACCGCCTGTACCTGAACAACGGCACTGCAGATCCATTCAGCGGGGTGACTGGCGCGGATATTAGCAGCGATGCGCACGATACCTACTCTGTTGCCTTGGGCGATGTGGACGGGGACGGTGACCTGGACCTGGTGGCAGGGAATAGTGCTCAAGCCAACCGCCTGTACATGAACAACGGCACTGCAGATCCTTTCAGCGGAGTGGCCGGGTCGGATATCAGCAGTGATGCGCACTATACTATGTCTATTGCATTGGCTGATGTGGACGGGGACGGCGACTTAGATCTGGTGGCGGGGAATTGGAATCAAACCAACCGCCTGTACCTGAACAACGGCACTGCAGATCCTTTCAGCGGGATAGCCGGGTTGGATATCAGCAGCGATGTGCACAACACCTGGTTCACTGCCTTGGGCGATGTGGACGGGAACGGCGACTTAGACCTGGTGGTAGGAAATGAGGCTCAAGCCAACCGCCTGTACCTGAACAACGGCACTGCAGATCCTTTCAGCGGAGTGGCCGGGTCGGATATCAGCAGTGATGCGCACTATACTATGTCTATTGCATTGGCTGATGTGGACGGGGACGGCGACTTAGATCTGGTGGCGGGGAATGTTAACCAAACCAACCGCCTGTACCTGAACAACGGCACTGCAGATCCTTTCAGCGGAGTGGCCGGGTCGGATATTAGCAGTGATGCGCACTATACTATGTCTATTGCATTGGCTGATGTGGACGGGGACGGCGACTTAGATCTGGTGGCGGGGAATGCTGCTACGCAAACCAACCGCCTGTACCTGAACAATGGCGCAGCAGACCCATTTAATGGGGTGACTGGCGCGGATATCAGCAGCGATGCGCACGCTACCTTCTCTATTGCATTGGCTGATGTCGACGGGGATAGTGACCTGGACCTGGCGGCAGGAAATAATGGAATCAACAGCCTGTATCTGAATGAAGGCACTGCAGATCCTTTCAGCGGGGTAGCCGGGTTGGATATCAGCAGCGATGCGCACGATACCTACTCTGTTGCCTTGGGCGATGTGGACGGGGACGGCGACTTAGACCTGGTGGTAGGAAATGAGGCTCAAGCCAACCGCCTGTACCTGAACAACGGGACATCCATCCCTTTTCTTGGTGTGTCTGGCTTGGAGATCAGCAGCGATGTGCACTGGACCTGGTCGATTGCCCTAGGCGATGTGGACGGGGATGGCGACCTGGACCTGGTGGCAGGGAATTATTATCAAACCAACCGTCTGTACCTGAACAACGGCACATACTTCCCGTTTCTTGGTGTGGCTGGGTTGAATATCAGCAGCGATGTGCACAATACCTTCCCAGTTGTATTGGGAGATGTGGACGGGGACGGCGACCTGGACCTGATAGCAGGGAATTGGAATCAAACCAACCGCCTGTACCTGAACAACGGCACTGCAGATCCTTTCGGCGGAGTGGCTGGCACGGATATCAGCAGCGATGCGCACTATACCTTCACAGTTGTATTGGGAGATGTGGACGGGGACGGCGACTTAGATCTGGTGGCAGGGAATTATGATCAAACCAACCGATTGTACCTGAACAACGGCACTGCAGATCCTTTCAGCGGAGTGGCTGGCACGGATATCAGCAGCGATGTGCACAATACCCGGTCTGTTGCATTTGCTGATGTGGACGGGGATGGCGACCTGGACCTGGTGGCAGGGAATAAAGCTCAAACCAACCGCCTGTACCTGAACAACGGCACTGCAGATCCATTCAGCGGGGTGACTGGCGCGGATATCAGCAGCGATGCGCACTGGACCTACTCTGTTGCCTTGGGCGATGTGGACGGGGATGGCGACCTGGACCTGGTGGCAGGGAATCTTCCACAAACCAACCGCCTGTACCTGAACAACGGCACTTACCTGAGCCCCAATCATTATCATACGGCTCATGGGCTGGGGACATCTTTACGGGTGGATACGGAAAGCAGCAATATTACGCAGGCTACCTTAACAGCAAGCGCTGATCTTCCAATCAACACCCGGGTCACCTATTATTTGAGTAATAACGGTGGAACCAGGTGGTATATTGTGCAGTCTGGTGCAGAATTCACTTTTCCAAGCACGGGTATGGACTTGCGCTGGAAGGCGGAATTAGAGTCACTCTCACCTATCCTGACGCCAAGGGTTAATCAGATCCAGATAGAGGTTGAAGATTATCACCAGATTTATCTGCCGCTGATCTTAAGATAAGCCTGTGTCTTGAATTGTTTCCTGGATTCTACAACGAAGTAGTGCATCTCTGGATTCGATAGAGATTAGCACTCAAATGAGTCTGACCGCTTCCTTCGTTCTGTACTCTATTGCTAAGGGGGAGCATTTCGGATTCCGTAGTCCCCAGAGTATAGGAAGGGGGTCCGGTACTGAGCAAAGCATGGGAAGCAGAAGACCTTCAAGTTCACAATTTGTCATGGAGCCTCAGTTCTGATAATATCCGTTACCCGGAACCAAAAACCGGGTGAAAAACTGAACCAGAGAGAGGTTAAAAACCCAACCGTAGTCCACACGGGTACTCACTTTGAGCTGACCACACGGTTCGCGAAATCAGGGATCCGTGAGGTCCTCGGTAGGGGTTTTGGACCACTGGGTTCACATCCGTGAGGTCGAGGGTTCGAGTCCATTCGCGCCCACAAGAGATCTCATGGCTCGTCCTTATTGCGAGCCGTGAGACCTTTGGTTTAAACGTGTTTTAGAGTGGACCCGAGTTGAGACCCGCAAGTTAGTAGGAAGAAACCACCTCAACAATTCGCCCGAGACCCTCGTTGACGTACTCTTCGTCAAGACCGTAGCTAATCCGAAGATGATGATCGAGTCCGAAGTGATCTCCAGGGACAATATAAGTGTCCTGTTCATGAATAAGACGTCTAACAATTTCAGTAGAATTCGCGTCTCGATGGTATTTTACGAACGCGATGGCTGCCGCATCGGGTGGGACGAGGCTAAAAAGGTCCCCATGGTCTCGGCACCAGCGTTCAAAGTTGCCGTATCCCCTCCGGAGGTGATCACGAGTTCGAGAAAGAAGTTTCTCGCGCACCCCGGAGGAAAGTGCATGTGCCGCCAGCTTATTCGATAACATGGTATTGCTGATCGTAATATAGTCCTGCCGAGCCCATATCTCATCAGCTACATCCTCCGGAGCCACGACCCAACCTACCCGTAACCCCGGTAACGCATAGGCTTTGGAGAGACTCCCTATAGCCAATACTTTCTCGTAATCGCCCCAGAACGAGGGTGTTTTTTCATCCGTATGATGCTCTGCCCCCGCATAGACCTCATCAGCGAGTATCCAGGCGCCTGCCTTGTCCGCGGCCTTGATAACGTCTTCACGTTCTTTGGCAGTCATGATGTGCCCTGTAGGGTTGTTGGGATTACAAATCGCGATCAGGATCGTTTTATTTCCGATCACCTCAGCCAGCTCATCAAGATCCAAGCCCCAGTTTATTTCTTCCCTTAGTGAAAAAGTCTTCAGTAGGAGACCATAGTTTTTAGCGAGCCCATAGATCTGCATATAGTTGGGCAACATCATGACAATTTCGTCACCTGGATCTAGAAGCGTGATAATGGACGTGAAATTTGCCTGAGCAGCACCCGTGGTTACCACCACGTTGTCGGAAGTTGCGCCTTTGTAAAGGGCTGCAATCTTCTCGCGCAATTCAAGGGTCCCATTGGTTTGTGGGTAGTTAAGCGATGTTGCCAGAAGGTCGCCGACGAGTTGAGGGTCGTTTCCTAGCAGTTCTTCAACCGTTAGAGGGTGAACGCCACTCTCTGATAAATTATATTTAACTTGGTGTTCCCAGATCGACATTTCTCTCTCTAGCAGGAAGGGGAAGAAATCTTTTTTCATCGGTGTCTCCTTTGATCATCCAACGATGACTCAGCGGCCCCGATGCTTATGCCGAGGCCATACTCCTTCGTTTTGGCATAGGCAAACCGCGCAATCTGAGTATCCTGAACGCCAACTCCAGTAAGGTCACAAATGGTGATTTGGTCGTTGCTTGCCCTTCCGGGTTTCATCCCAGAGATGATCTCTCCAAGCTCGATGATTTCATCTTCGGGAGGCAGCGTGCTTGCTTCGAGGCCATGGTGGAGCTCTCCGAGGCGGAAGGCTTGTACCTTACGATCGCATGCCACTATGTCGACGTTCTCAAATACATCAGCGAATAATTCTTGCTTGTGCTCGGCATCCGATCCCATGGCCGTGATGTGGAGGCCAGGGTGAAGCCAGGATGACTCGAGATATGGCTCATGTGATGGGGTGGACGTGATAACGACCTCGGCCTCTCTGACAACGGTTTCTGGATTGTTGGCCTTGATGACCTCGATCCCTAACTCACCTGTCATCTCAGACACATATTTATCAACTTCAACAGATTCGATACCATATACAAATAGGCGTTTGAACTCCCGCACGAGGCGTAACCCTCGAACTTGATAACGAGCCTGCATGCCTGACCCTATTACACCGATGTTATCAATATCTTCTTTCGCGAGATACTTGGCTGCCAACGCGCCCGCAATTCCAGTACGTAAATCCGTAAGGTAACCATTATCCAATAAGATTGCGATAGGTCTGCCGGTTCGAGCGCTTATCAAGACCATCAAGCCACTCCCGGTAGGTAACCCCAGGATATAATTATTGAAGAAACCAGCGGCTATTTTGATGGCAAAGCTGTCTTGACCGTGAATATAGGCAGTTTTGACATCCACCTCGCCGTTGTTCTCAGGTACTTCGACCCGTAGAATGGGAGGTAAGAACACATGTCCATGAGCAAGCTCTGAAAAACCTCTCGCTACCTCAACAAGGGATTCATCATCCATGAATACACAACTGCGTATATCATTTTCAGATAATACTGTGATGCTCACTTCTGACCTCCTCTTCACCGTCGCGTTAAGTCAGGCTATTGCGGAAATTTAGGATTGCTTGATATACCCTAAATCACGACTGAAGTCTTTAGGCGAGACCAGGATTCAACACCGAGATGTAAACACGGATGGATGCTTGAAGAATACCTGATTCGGCGATTTGAAGCCAAGGCATTTTCTTAGCCGGTTGTTGAGTCTCTCCATGACGAGTTCGCTTTCCGCTTCAGTGATCCTGGCGAGCCCGGTCAAATTCCACGGTAGCGCTGTCCGGGGTTCCTCAACCCAGGGGCAGGGCTGCACCCTCAGCATCGTCCTCCCCGCAGTTTATATATGGCACGAGTTGTTTTCGCTCTCCGGATGAGCATCGGCCATCGCCGACGCGCACCCCTGTTTTTTGATACATTAAATACGATATGGGTCCAAAGGTTGCTGCCGGCCGAGCAATGCTCGACACCAAGCACCACCATCGATGGAATGCTTTATAAGCTGGTCGATTACAAAAGGGAGTGAGCATGAGACCACCGAGTGATTGGAACAAGAAAGTCATCGGGGAATTTCGGGCCAACGGCGGAAAGGTCGGCGGTTCGTTTGAGCATATGACCCTGCTCCTGCTGCACACCACTGGAGCAAGTAGCGGCAAGCCCCGCCTGAACCCGGTAGCGTATACGATGGATGGGGATCGCTACGTGATCATCGCCTCCAAGGGCGGCGCGCTGGAGAACCCGGATTGGTACCACAACTTGGTTGCCCACCCCGAGGTCAGGGTGGAGGTCGGCACGGAGGCTTTCGATGCGCTGGCCGAGGTTGCCACAGAGCCGGAGCGCACGGAATTGTTTACGAAGATGGCTGCCCGTCACCCGGGATTTGCCGAGTACCAGGACAGGACCGAACGCGTGATCCCTGTAATCGCGCTGACACGCAAGTCTTGATCCTACCGCAGGGGCTATAACTCCGGAGGTTAATTCGGCCCGCCTGGCCCCCATCCTGAATACCACCGGTAGACTCATTGCGGGCTCCGCCGCAGATACGATCTGGCAGCGCAGTGAGGACGGATACATCCGGCCGACCGAGGTTGAGCGCGGTCGAGCCCACCTGCTTTCGGCGGATGGCCTGACCGATCCGGGGCTGTGACGATCGGTGGAAGCTTTTGTGGTGGGGAAATGGGGACTCACTCGACCAGCGACCGAGCCGTTGCCGGCTGCCCTGACGACCTAACTCGAAAAGCTGGCGCTGTCCGCTTACCGCATCCTCGACAAGGAGGTCGACGACCTGCGGACGGCGGGCTATACGGACGAGCATGTCTATGAGATCATGCTTGTGGGCGCGTACGCGGCAGTCCTGGTAGGGCTCGAGCGCCTCTTCGATTGCCTGTATGGGAACGGTGCCGCTCATTCATGAATTACTGATCAAATTGAGGCTGTAAAAAAACGCCCATCTAGAGGGTGGGAGTTTGATTTCCGCCGAGGGTTCGGTTAGTGATTATTCGTCATACACCGGGCAGGAGGAACCCTGGCGGTGCAGGTTGACCGACTGCGCTAATTCGATGGCGTGTTTGAGATCTTTATCGGATGGATTGGACTTGAGTAGGATCGCCAGGATCTCGCGCAGCACATCGGCGTAGTGCAGATCATGGCGGCCATCGGCACCATCGATGACCTCGTCCCAATCCACTGAGCCGTTGGTGAAGTTGAGCCAGGCCGTGATGAGCTGGGCTTGAGCCTGCGCTCTCTCGCCACTATCCGTCAGGACAAAGTTCTCCAGGCTGTCGATCATGTCTGGCCGAAATTCACCGAAGGACGAAGTCACGAAGGCGCTCAGGATGCTGAGGTGAGCACGCAGCTCACCGGAATACATCGAGAAGCGTTCCTTCTTGAAGCGCTGGATCCAGTACCCGAGCGACGTCCGGCAGCTCTCGGCACCGCGTACAAGCACCTTGATCTTCTTCGACACAACCCCGCCATCGTCGTCCTTGACCTCCACTGTCACGTAGCGGACCCCGGGCTTGTCGAAAATATATGAGGCGCTGTGCGTGACCCGGAAGGGGTAGGTGCCGCGTGGGCTGTTGTCAGGATCGGGCTGGTCCCCGGCGTTGAAATAGGTGGCCTCATCGCCGAAGCTCCAGCGCACACCCAGGTCATCCGACCCCGGGTCTTCTATGTCGAATGTGAAGACCGTGGGCTGGCCGGCTGTGGCAACATACCAATCACCCACATGGCAAGCTGAACGGCCGCGAGAACGACCTCCCTCTCTGATCTCCTGGTCACAACGTTCGAGTGCGTTCAGCGCGTCACCTTCCAGCAGCGGGCTCTTATTCTTTACTTTAATCTTGAGCACCGACTGGGCTGAGGCACCGCTATCATCCTGGATGCGGACGGTGACCAGATACTCGCCATCGTCCCCATATGTCCGGCTCAATTTAAAACTATGGCTGCTACTGATGGCGAGTGCGACGAAGCCATCGCCATCGCCGTAATCCACGCTGGCCTCCCAACGGGTCGAATCGGGATCGGCAAAGGATCCACGCAGGCTGATGCTCTCACCTTCTGAAAGGCTGGTCTCAGACTTGAGTTCGATCTTCGGCGCCGAGCTTGTTGAGGGCGGCTCGGCCGTCGGTACGCTGGTGGGCTCGGCCGGAGGCTCTGTCGTCGGCGGCTCGGTCGGATCGGGAACGGTCGTTGGATCGGGCCTAGGATCCGGGTCACAGAACGCGAGGGCGGCCAGCGCACCGCTGTTCTGCAGGTGAATTTCGAGCCGGCTCACGTTCTGCAAACCGACATCAACGATCTGGACGCTGTTGTTCCCGAGCGGCTGCAGGCTGAACGAACCGAGCTTGGCGCCGTCCCGATCATATGCGACGATCTTGCCCGAGGTCTCGTGCGCGTCGATGTCCAGCATCTGGACCTTATCGATCTTGCGCGGCGTGTCGAAGGTGAAGATGAATGTGCCACCCGAGGCGTTGTCATTGGGTGCAGACTGGTTTCCATCCTGTGAGAGGATGAGAACTTTGCCCAATGGAGTTCGGTTTTCACCGGGTTGGCCCTCACCGCCGCCGGTTCCGCGACCTGGGCCACCGAAATCTTCATTTGGACTACCCAGATCCCAGTCGGCGCCGGTGGGATGCGCGCTGTCGAAGATCATCGCCGGGTGTGCGCCCGGGTCGCTCGTGGTGATGTGAATTCCGATCGAAGCCCATTCACCATCGATGATCTGTCCCAGGGCTAGTGGAGACCCGGCGGCATCGGTCTCGAAATCCAGGGTCCAGGAGCAGGCTCCAGGCGGGTGTGTTGGCTCCACCGTGACCGTCGTCGGGAGCGGTGTTGGGGTATAGGTCTCCGTCGGCACAGCAGTGGCTGTGTCCGTAGGAACGGTGGTGGCCGTGTAGGATGGCACGGGTGTGGCCGTGTCCGTCGGCGGGGTCGCGGTCGGTTCGGTGGTCGCCGTGTCTGTTGGCGCAGGCGTGTAGGTCGGGCTGGGCTCAAGCGTCGGCGTCAGGGTGGGTTCAACTGTAGCTGTGGGCTCAATGGTCGCGGTCGGAGTCTCGGTTGGCACATCGGTCGGTGTCGCCGTGGGTTCCGGTTGTGGAGGATCTCCATGTGCAAAAACATCACCGCTGCCGTTGGTATCGACGAGCAACAGATCGAGGTTATCCGCTTCGGAATAAAATGCGATCGCAGCCCCATCGGCGCTCATGGCGGGGGAATAGCTGTAGTTGTTGGATGAGGCGCTGTTGCTGTCGATGCTGACCAGCGTCGTGGAACCCTGCATGTCGCGCAGGAAGATGTCGGTGCTTTCATTCCCATCGCCGGGGATAAGATTATCGGCAAAGGAGAGGAAGGCGATGAAGCGGCCATCGGCGCTGATCGCCGGCTCGGCACTCTGTCCGTTCGCCTGCGCCCCGCTGCTGGAGAGACTGACGAGTAGAATCTCTCCCGTCAACCGGTCTCGACGGAGGATATCGCCGTTGCCGTTGCTGTCACCGGGAATGATATTATCAGCATGCGAGCGGAATGCGAGGTAGCGTCCGTCGGCGTCGAGGGCTGGAGCGTAGCTTGAACCGATAACCTCATCACCATTCTGCTTCACACTTGCTCGAACGAGGTTTCCACTGGATTGGTTCCAGAGGAAGATATCGCGGCTGCCATTTGTATCGTCAGAGACAAGTTTGCTGGACCTGGAAGAGAAAGCGACCCAGTTTCCGTCGCTGCTGATCGAAATTTCTCCACTGAGACCATCATTCACAGCGCCGGCCACCGGCCGGCTGACCCACTGCAGCATCCCTGTCAAACGGTCGAAGAGGAAGATCTCAGCCATGCCGCTGGTCGCACCCGAGAACAAGTTGGTCGCGCTCGATACGAACGCCACAAACCTACCGTCCCCGGAGATGGCCGGCTGTGAGCTGGCGGCGTTGCCCTGTACTTCGCTGGAAGAGATGCTGACCCGTTCAATCTTGCCCGACTCGATGTCCAGGACAAACACATCCTCGACCCCGTTGGTATCACCGGAGACGAGGTTGTAGGCTTCTGAGGAGAAGGCGATGGTCGAGCCGTCGGCGCTGATCTTGGGCCAGGCACTCGCTCCGTTAGGATCATTCCCCTGGGGGTCGAGGGTGACCCGCTCCGTGGTGCCGGTGAGCCAATCATGCAGGAAGATGTCCTGCAGGCCATTCCCATCCCCGGCGGCTAAATTGGTGGCCTCAGACGCGAAGACGACGACTCGTCCGTCTGCTCGCACACTGGGCATGCGCGAGGCCCGGTCGCCTTCCTGCCCACTGCTGTCAATGCTTACACGCTCGGTGACCGGGGGTTTTGCGTACGTCGGTCGTGCCAGCAGCGGGCTGGCTAAAAGAGCGATGAGGACTGCGTTGAGCAGCCGTGAGATTGGCCGAGGGAAAGGAGTGGGCATGTGCTCTCTTTGCAACGTTTTTCCGTCCGAGAATCAAGCACCCCGCCGTCCAGGTGACCGGCGAACTGCATCGGGCTAAATTGCTCCACTCCAAGGGTTGTGAAGTAGACAATTTGTACCACGTCCTGGGTTATTTTCTCTATAGGCATTCGTTCCTACAGGGTACAGTGGACGGATCGTGGAGGGAATTCTTGAGGGTGGCGCGTGATGTTCCAGGCAGCTTTGTAAGGTAGTTGCAAAGTGGGATTTACCCATTCTATTGTTATGCTAAAGTCGAAGCAGTGGCAGCCGGCGAGGGATGGCTGTTCCCTTTATGCGCGAAATTGACAGCTTCCCCATTGGAGCCGGTCGGAACCCCACTGTAAGGCCAGTGCGATGTTTAACTGGAGCGATCGCAAACTCGGGAAATACATCCTGGTGCGCAAGATCGGCAGCGGCGGGATGTCTTCCGTTTACAAGGCGCTCGAAGAAGGGACACAGAACCCGGTCGCTGTGAAAGTGCTCCCACCCGGGCTAGATGAGGAAGCGAACTTCCAGGCCCGGTTCGAACGCGAAGCCCAGATCCTGATGCGGCTGCGGCACCCCCATATTGTCCCGATCCTCGATTTCGGCGTCGACGATGGCGTCTATTACATCGTCATGCCGCTGATGGAGATCGGCACGCTGCGTGAACGCATCCGCCGTGGTCCACTGCGCCCCGAAGAAGGAGCGCACATCATCCGCCAGATTGCCGAAGCACTGCAGTACGCCCATGATGCCGGCATGGTCCACCGTGACGTCAAACCCTCCAACATCCTGCTCGATGGTCATGGGAATGCCTGGCTCTCGGATTTCGGCACGGCGCACGTGGCGGATGCCACGATGAGCCTGACCGGATCGAGCGTGATTGGGACACCGCAGTACATGGCCCCGGAACAGGCGCGCGGGGAGGCCGTCAGTCAGCAGACAGATGTCTACGCGCTGGGGATCGTGCTCTACCAGATGTGCACCGGGCAGCTGCCCTTTAACGCCGACACCCCGCTGGCGATCGCCATGAAGCATGCCAGCGAGCCACTGCCACCACCTACCGCCATCAACCCCAATATCCCCGAGGAAATCGGAAAGGTCCTGATCAAGGCGCTGGAGAAGAAACCATCGGACCGCTTTGCGAGCGCCGGTGAGTTGAGCCAGGCCTTCGATCGCGCCCTCCAACGTGTTTATGATCCGAAGGCCGGGGCTTTGAAACCGGGCGCGAGGCGTTCCACGCGCAGCGCTGCGGCGGTCCCGTCGGATAACGGCAACTCCGAGCTGCAAACTGTTATTGAGCGGGATCACCAGGCCAAGCGCCGGTTGGCTCCCTATCTGGCTCTGGCGGCACTGGTCGTCTTGCCGTTATTGTGGGTGCTCTCGCGCTCGTTCAACATGGGTGCCGCCGCCGTGGGCGGGACGCCAACCCTGACTCCGAGCCCGACGGTGGATTGGAAGGCGACCGTGGATTCGCTTTCCACCGCCGTCGCCGCCGCTGCCGCTGGGGCCGGCATGTCCGATGAACAGATCCAGACGGCGATCGCCGCCACCCTCCAGGTACTCCTGCTCCAATCCGGCGGTTCGGATGATCCTGCCTACCTGACGCCGATCGCCGATATTGAGAACACGGTTGCCGCGCTCACCGGCACGCCTACCCAGGCGACCCCGGCTGTAGGCACGGCAACGCCCTCGCGTACGCCGACGCCGACCACGGTCGGCACGCTGCTCACTTCCCTGGCGGCCAGCCCCAGTGCCACCGCCAGTATAACAAGCACGATCACACCGACCAGGACCCCAACGACCACGCCAACCATCACAAGCACGAACACTTACACTCCAACACCCAGCCGCACCCCAACACCTACACTGCCGCCCTCGCCCACCCGGACGGCGACGATTGACGTGTGCGCCCTGATCAGCCTGAGCGGGTTCTCGCGCGCCGGGAGCACGACCACTTGGACGATCACGAACACTTCCGGGGATGTACTCACCGTCGACGTGATCGACCTCGACTGGCCGGCCTCCAACGATGCGCTATATAACTTCTATATCAATAGCAGCCAGATATGGTCAGGTGAGCAACTGAACTCACCGACACATATCGATGTATCGGGGCTGCCGCTTTCCCAGCGCCAGGTGGGTGCCTCTGGCACGATGAGAGCTTTCTTCGGCATGTCGGCAGCTTCCTCGGGCTACAACCTTCAGGTCGAGTTTGACAATAGCTGCCAGGTCTCGAAGGCGAATTAGGTTTTCTAGGGGGAGGCCGAGTATGACCACCAGGCGCTTCGCACTGCTCGTGATCCTTGCTGTTGTGCTGTTTATATTTCTTGGGGCTGCGGGGGTCTACCTGCTCGTCGCCCGTGCGGGCGTTCCAACTCCAAACCCGCCAGAGTCCGGGTTGCTGCCTGCGGTCACGCAGATGGAAACAGCGACTGAGGCTGTTGAGCTGAGCACGCCGACGGGTGCTTTGCCTACACAGCCGGGCTCTGCACTCCCAACGGCTGGGTTCACGGTGACAAGCGTGCTGCCCTCACCGACATCTACAACCGCACCACCGACATCCACCGTCACCAGCACACCTCCACCCGGGTTGTGCAGCCAGCTCGATCTGCGTTTCCTCTCGGCGACGAGCACCATCACCCGCTGGCGGCTGGAGAACCGGGGCGGTCAACCGATGGTGATCTCACGCATTGAAACCACCTGGCCAACATCGAATGATGCCATCTTCAACGCGTTTCTTGATGGAAAGGTGATCTGGTCCGGCGAGGATTTGGTACCGCCCACGATCCTGACCACCTGGTTCGGAGGGGAAGCGGACCGGCAGCTGCAGGGGGTGATGAGCCTGGAGTTTTTCTTCGGCACGCAGGCCGCATCAAGCGGGTACGATTTACGAGTTCGTTTTTCGAATGGATGCGAAGTGGCAGCTGCGCGCTAGGACCTGCCCGATCAGCACAGAACGGGCAGGTCAACGTGATAGATCCAACTTAGTATTTTTTGTAATGCTGTTACGGCTCAGATCACTCCTGTGCCGGCGGCAGAACCCCTCCTCCGCTTGAACCCCCACCCATGAACTGTCGGGCCAGGATCCAGACACCGGCAGCGATGATCGCCGCTGGCAGCAGGTACTCGAAAAACTGCTCGGCGAGCAGCAGCGAAACTCCGATCACGGCCATGATGCCGCCCGGGATCAAGGCCCACCAGTTCGAGCGGTCGCGCACAAAGACGAACAGAAATGGCAGGGCGATGGCGAACATCACATACGCTGGAATCAGGCGTTCATTGAGCCCGGTTTCGCTCAGCGGGATGACCACGCTTATGCTGAGCAGGGCATAGGCCGGGATCAGCGCCCACCACTGCGTCCGGTCGCGCAGGTAAACCGCCAGGAAGGGCAATCCTATCGCAACCAGGACTCCCGTGCCGATGAGATAATCTGGCAGCCCCCTGGCCTCTGAGAACAGCACAATCATGGCCACGACAACCATGACATAAGCCGGGATCAGCGCCCACCACTGCCTTCGGTCGCGCAGGAAGATAAACACGAAGGGCAGCGCAACCGCCAGCAGTACATAGGTGGCAATCGCCTCACCGGCCAGCCAGTTGAAACCGACGATTGCCAACAGGCCTGCGGTTGCAAGCAGTACATAGCCCGGGATGAGCGGCCACGTGTAGGAGCGGTCGCTCAGGTACACGAGCAGCATTAGCAGCCCGGCCCCGGCGAAGATCCCCGCCCAGGCCTCGACCTGAAGCCCAAACAGGTTTTCGAGCAATGCGGCTGCACCAAAGACGATCAATAGCAGTCCCCATATCAGGGATTGTTTCCTGTTCCCACCTGTCATTGTGAACCCTCCTTTTGGTTCAGTCCTTAGTTCCCGGGTCGGGAATGTGCCGTGACCAATTAGCTCTATGGAATGCGGTTATCATCCTGTTCGAGCGCGGCCCAAATTGCGGGTAGCGCCCTCCGGGCAGCTGCCTCACCGCTGGCGATGATTTCATCAGCCCGTAAGAAGCCCGTGAAGAGGCCAATCCCTGCCGGGAGATCAGGCTGGATGAGCACCTCCGGGTTTTCTTCCTGCAAACGCAAGCGCGTTATCGCACGCGTCATGATCATGACGGTGTAATAAATATCCTGCAAGAAGGACGGCATGTGCTCGGTCTTTGCAAACAGGTTGTCATGCGCAGGATCGTCGAACCTAGGGGCGACATCGACGCCGACGGCCACACGGGCGCCGAAGCGGCGAACCAGGTCGATGGGTAAATTATTGAGCACCCCGCCATCGACCAGCTTCCGCCCCTCCCACTCCACCGCGGGAAAGATCCCTGGCAGTGCGCTGGTCGCCAGGACAGCATTGAGCACCGAACCTTGCTCCAGGTCAAATTCACGCCCGGTCTGCAGGTCTGTGGCCTTAAGCCCGAGCGGTCGCGACAAGTCTGCGAAAGTGAGATCAGATGGGGCGAATCGCTCCAGGTAGCTGCGGACGTGCTGGCCGGCCAGCAGGCCGCGACGGGGAGAGCGGATGTCGACCAACTTCATGAGCTCCCGCACGCTGGCCATATTACATGCAGCTTGCTCGAGCTCGCCCGGCGACCATCCGGCGGCGAAGGCGGCGGCGATGATGCCGCCCATGCTCGTCCCTGAGAGCGACCCAATCGGGATGCCCTCGCCTTCGATGACTTTCAGCACGCCGATGTGGGCCAGCCCGCGCGCCCCGCCCCCACTTAGAGCCAGCCCGATCCCGTGCTGCATCGGTCGCTCATTCCCCATTGGGTGAACCTCGTTCGCGGCCGCGAGTCATCCCGGCGATATCCTGCAAGCCGGAGCGGTCGATCAAGCTGAATTCTGTCCGCGTGATGTGGATCAAGGCGTCATCGGAGAGACGGTAAAGCAACCGGCAGACCATCTCGCGGGTAGATCCCACCCGGGATGCCATCTCGTCCAGTGTGAGATCGCGGGCGACAGGGCCATGATCAGGGTATTGATCGAGCAGAAGCTTGGCCAGGCGTCCGGCGACGGGCTGGAAAGCCAGGTCGTCGACGATATCGCTGGCAATCTGGACCCGGCGGATGACAAGCTGGGTCAGCGCCCAAAGGGTGTGCGGGTTGTTGAGCAGGATAGGCAGGATGGCATCCCTTTTCCACAGTGTGAGTTCGCTGTCCTGGACTGCCCGGAGCGAGACCGGCATCTTCAGGGCGCTATCGAAGAAGGACACGCCCCAGAAAACATCCCCGGGTCCCAGAGTGAGGACCAGCAGGCTGCGTCCTTCAAGCGACTCCTTGATGGCTTCCATGGCCCCGGAGGCAACAAGCATCAGATAAGGCCAGGCCTCACCGGAGGTTGTGAGAAAAGTCTTCTGGGGGATCTTGCGTGTTGTGGCGCGCGTAACCAACTGATCGAGGGCTTTATCGCTCAGTGACGAGAAGGGCTTGGTGTTTTTTAGTAAATCTTTCCTGGGAGGCATCCGTGATCTCCTGCAGTCCATTTGCAGTCTGTGCTATCAGCATGGATTCAAGCTTATCTTGGCTAGGATGACAACTCCACAGGAGAAAAGGTCGCGCATTTGCCCAAAAGCAAAGACGACCGACCCAGATTGTTCTATTCTTCACAATACGATACCGAAGCTAAACACGGAGGCAAAGATGAAGGATGCGTCTTTATCCATACGCCGCGCTATGGCTGTGCTCGCCGGACTGGTCGGGCTCTTCCTGATTGCTGGTGCACCCTGGATTGTCCAGACCTCGCTCGAGCGGGTCCTTACTGCGTTGATTGAGAAGGTGCAGTCCAGTCCCCAGTATGCCAGCGGAATCCCGCTCTTCTCGCTTTTTTACCCCTTATGGAGGGCAATTGGTTTTGTGGCCGGCGTCACCTTGCTCGGTATGGTTGTGCCGATCTTGATAGGGAAGGCTTGGACTTTTCCCGTCGCCCTGGCCGCCCTCTCCGTCCCGTCTATCAGCGGTATGTTCATGTTCCTACCCTATGTCAGTTTCGTGAAGGGTTTTCCCCTTCCGATGACAATCTCCTGGGTTGGCCTGATCGGCTTCTGGGGGTTCCTTCTCTTGCGGCCAACGGACCGCAAGCAGAAGGCAGTCGACTTGCTGACCTTCACCTTCATTGGGATGCTGGCTACCCACTGTTTCACACTTGGGATCGGCAGCCAGCGCATGCTCATAACGCGCATGGCGGCCCCGCTCTTTGATGGATTGGAGTGGTGGATCCTGACCCTTGTGGGGGAGGTGGATTGGATCGCGACTACACTGCTCATGATTTCGATCCCGCTCCTGGCCATGCGCAAGGAAAGCGGCTGGTGGCTGGCACTAATCGCTGCGCTTTCTGCCCTGCTGGTCGATCTTCCAACCCAGCTTGTCCGTATGAAGACGTTGGACTACCTGTACGGCTCACTTCTGGCGGCAGGACTGCTGGTATTCCTGCTCCTGCCAGCCTTCAGGGGGCGTCTCGTGCATGCAACTGACGATGGGGAAGGCTGAAAAGATGACCAGCGGCCGCACGCAGCGCCAGGTGCTTTTGCGATGGGCACCCGGGTTCATCTTGGCCTGCGCTTGCTTAGCAGGATGTGGAAGCAAGGCTCGGCCCGAATGTGCGACGGAAGTTGCACCATCGGAGGGGGAGGCTGGAATTACAGACTTGGTGATCGCAGCCACGGCTTCCCCGCTTGATACCGATCAGGTCCAGATTCTCTGGGAAGCGGGGCCGCACGCACGCAGCGCTGCGTTTGAAAACCCAGGCAAGGATGCGAGTTGTGCGCGCTGCCACGCGCCTGAATCCTGGACGCCGGCGGATGGTGAAATGCCCCTGAGTTGGTCGCAGGCGGGGGTAAGTCTGGTCAGCCTTACGGCCAGCGCCCAGCCAGTTTGGTCCCCCGTGGGGTGCGCCGTCTGTCACTCCGGTGATCCGGAAACGATCGAGGGTGAGATTGCCTGGCTGGATGTGCCCCCGGCACTCCTCTACAGCGCGGTGGAGACATCCACAGAGCTCTGCCAAAAGTGCCACCTTGCAGGCGAGGTTGAGGACCATCTATCGATCGTCGTCAGCGGCAGTCATCAGGAGATGAGCTGTACCGACTGCCATGCCCCCCACGACACGACCGCCAGCTGCACCGGCTCGGGTTGTCACGAGGTCTTTGCCGCAGAGTGCGAGCCGATCGAGACGCATGACAAGCCACACAAGGAGGCCTCCTGCGCCGCCTGCCACGATGCAGACGGCCTGGCCATCGACTGGAATGAGAGCGACCAGGTCTGGGACACGGTGGTCCCGTCCTCAATGGAAGGCGAGTACCGGACTTATGCCTCGCACGCCCTCATCCTGGAGGTGGCCTGTGAACGTTGTCATGAGCCGGGAAACCATCCTTGGGGTGATTCGAAGGAGTGAAGTTCGATCGGACTCCAGACATGCCTACCCGCGCGAATTGTCTTAAGGTAAAGATTATTGGCGCAACAAGTGATATCTTTCACAAGAAGAACATTGTGGATCACCACAGTGAGACCGGTTGCATGCTGGAAATCCTGCGCCCCGTGCGCACCAAGTTCTCAGGAGGTTACCTATGAACAACCGTAATCGCGTGGCCGGCTACACAGCAGCTTTCGCATCGGTAGCGATGCTGGCCGGTATCTACCTGCTCTTCATGAACTGGTACTCACAGGGCATGAATGCCGAGGCGGCTGAGCCTGGCTGCGAGATCCTGCTCAAGTACCTGATGCCAGGACTGTCCGATTTTGGCATGGTGGCAGGTGTGCTCTACGCGGTCAGTGCGTACGGCTTTTTCACCTCGCGCGGTTGGGCTTTCCCGCTCGTCGTGGTGGGCAACATTCTTGCTCTCCAGGCGAGCTGGTTCATTAATGTGCCCTTCATGGCCGCAGGATTGCCGCCTGTGTATTTCATTCTCTTCTGGCCCAATCTTGCCCTGTATTTCTTCCTGCTGCGGTATATGGGCCAGCTGCCCTGGAACCGGATCCTGGTCGGACTGTTGATGGGCATGGCTTTCATCTTCTGCTTTATGAATGGCGTCGCCAGCTTGAGCCGCATCATCACGATCGGTAAGCAAATCTTTGTCTTTGTCCAGCGCTTGAACTGGATTGCCTTCATCGGTTGGGGTTTCGCCACGGCTGGTTTCCTGCTGCGGCCGAAGGAGTGGGTGCGGGTCGTGGGTATTGCTTCTGGCTTGCTGGAAGTGATCGTTGGCATCCCGCTCGTCATCGCCACAACGATCAGCCTGGGCCGCTTCTCGCTCTTCTCCTTCGGGCCGATCTCCTGCCTGATCCTGGTTATCCTCCTGGTCTGGCCGGGGGTGTGGGAGAAGCTGACCAAGCAGGGTGCAAGCCCGCAGGCCAGCCCGCAAGCGCAGGTTATGCCGAGCAGCGCCTGATCCTTTGTGAACACGAGTGGGGGTCTGAAGGCTTAGAAGGGTACCTGACAGCCCAGCGAGAGCACCTTCGACATACCCCAGATCCAGGATTGAACCCGCTGAGTATCGGGTTCAATCCTGAGCGGGGTAGGGTCAGATGGATGAGGAAAGAACATGAAAGCACGTCTTCACTACATCTTCCAATCGACCAAGGGTCTCGTGCTGCTGGCGATCGCCATGATCTCGATCGTCACCGCCATCTGGGGCATGCTCTCCGGGCCGCTGGCCGAATGGGGGTTGGATGATTTTCTCGTCTCGATGACGGGGATGAAGCTTATTCCAGCCGAACGTGAAGCTCGCATTATCATGCTCTACCACTCGATTTCGCTTGCAGTCGTGGCGATCGAAACTTATCTCATCACCAGCTTGATCTCGATGAAATCCCACGAGCGTTCGCTGATCAACGGTACGATCACCTTCGGCTACCTGATCACGATGATCTGCGGGTTGACCTTCGCCTACTTTGGTCAGAATTTCATACTCCACGGGCTTTTCCTGTTTGGCAACTCGCTGGTCTTTTTCGCTGGCTTGCTGCTGATGCTGGCGCTGTGGCCCTGGCGCGACGAGTACAGGATCCAGGACGAGGGTCTGGCCAGGACCCAGCGAGGCCTTGACCTGGAGCGGGTGGCCTTCTTTACCATGGCCGTCGCTACGCTCGGATCGTCCTTGTTCGGAGCGGTGACCGGATCCTATTGGGGCAACGGGCACGAGACCTTCCTAGCGGAGGACCTGATCCGCGAGCCCCACAAAACCTACCTGCAGAAATCGATCATCGGCCACCTGCACATCATGCTGACGCTGATCGGCGTGGCGATCACCTTGATCGTCGGGCGCTGGCAAGAATTCAGGGGTCGGCTGCACAAGATCGCCATGCCGATGATGATCTTTGGCACCATCGTAATCTCGCTCGGCGCGTGGTCGGTGGTGCTTTTCGAATGGGC
>Ga0315534_1000341_pt1 | contig 31715 bp, 24 predicted proteins | sample SalMarSW160240MG_FD_203094 | JGI IMG/M metagenome (GOLD analysis project Ga0315534, IMG submission 203094) | Salt marsh sediment microbial communities from the Plum Island Ecosystem LTER, Massachusetts, United States - Salt Marsh Sediment SW1602-40 ...
CGCTTGGACCAGCGACCCGGCGACGGGTTACGCGGTATCGATGACCCCTTCGACCAGTTGGACGACGCGGTCGGCATCGGCGGCGATCGCCTGATCGTGAGTCACCATGACTATAGTGAGCTTCTGAGTCTCCTTCAACTGCTGCAAGACGTTCAGTATTTCGTCGCCCGTCCGTTTGTCGAGGTTTCCGGTTGGCTCATCGGCCAGCAATACATCGGGTTCGGCCACCAGAGCCCGAGCGATTGCCGCGCGCTGCATTTCGCCGCCGGACAACTCCGAAGGGCGATGTTTCAGGCGGTGGTCGAGGCCCACGCGCCGCAGCATTTCGGACGCCCGCTCCACATGCTGAGATCGGCGGCGGACATACCGCCAGCTTGATTCGCCGATCATGAATGGAAGCAAGACGTTCTCCAACGTCGTCAATTCGGGAAGCAGATGATAAAACTGAAAGACCTTTCCGAAGTGCCGGTTACGCAGCGCATCGCGCTGTTGGGTTGTCAAATTGTCGATGCGACGGTCGCGAAAATGGATCTGGCCGTCGTCCGGAGTATCGAGTGTGCCCAACAAGTGGAGCAGCGTGCTTTTACCCGAACCGCTCTGTCCGACGACGGCCAGCATTTCGCCCCGGGCCACGTGCATGTGAACGCCCCGCAGCACGGGTATCTCCAGGCGGCCGCAGGAGTAGCTCTTGCGCAGACCGACGGCCGCCAGTTCACTTGGCTCCTGCGGTTCCCACGGCAATGGTTCGGCGGGTCGCGTAACGGTATCGGACACGGCGGACTCCGTGGAGGACCGCGTCGGAACTTCCGCTTCGAGCGGCGGGACGGCCGGCGGCGTCAAGGAAATGGACCGCGACGGAAAGCTACTCATAACGCAGTGCCTCCACGGGGTGCAGTCGAGCCGCTCGGCGGGCCGGAAAAATGCTGGCCGATATGGCAATCGAAATAGCGCCCGCCACGATCCAGCAGATCGTGCCAGGCTGAATCGTGGTCGGGATTTCTTGAAAGTAGTAGATCGACGGATCGAACACAGGCTGTCCGGTAAGCCGGCCCAGGCCGTCGGCGATTTCATTGATATGGGCCACGAACAACAGCCCAATGGCCAGCCCTACGCCTGACCCTACCAGTCCCAGGCTCAGGCCGTACCCAATGAAGATGCCCATGATGCCGCGGCCCGACGCGCCAAGTGCCTTCAAGATGCCGATGTCTCGCGTCTTTTCCACGACGATCATGAAGAAGATGGCCAGGATGCCGAATCCGGCGACGGTGATAATCAGGAACAAGAGAACATTCAGGATCGCCGTTTCCATTCGCACGGCGGCCAGCAACGGTCCTTGCTTGTCTTTCCACGTGTAAATACCGTACAGCTCGGGAGGGAAATGGGCTCGCAGACGATCGCGGACCGCCACCGGGTCCGCGTCGTCACGCAACTTGATTTGAATCGATGTGCAGAAGGTCGCCCCGGTGGCCGGATCGACCATGCCGCGCAGTTTTTGGAGTTCCTCGATCGACACGAAAGCGAATCCCGCGTCGTATTCGCTCATTTTGCTCTCATAAAAATCGACCAGCGTGAAAATGGAACTAATGCCCTCGGGCGGCGTGGCGGCATTGGGAAACGTCAGCCGCACGTCGTCGCCGGGAAGCGCCAAAAACCGGTCGCGCCCGTCGCGGCCCCGGTAACTTGCCAAGGCAATGCCCAATACGACCCCGGGATGCTGATCGACTTCGGGATCGAAAACGTCTTCCGCGGGCAGGCGCTCGTCGGTTTGATCCTGCGCCGCGCGGAAGGGGTCGTGCGGCAGCGACTCGGGATCCGGCGACCAGGCACCGGCTGCCGCGGCCAGTTTTTCCAAACGCGCTTTGCGACGGCGGTGCGGCCAGCCGGCCTGGCTCATCTGGTGACGCTCGGGAGCGTCGGGACCCGCCTGGTGGTCGTGCACGTCGTAACCGCCTGGCCGCAGCTCGAAGCTCAGCGTGTGCCGATTGGCCGGGTGCTGCAGGTAACAACCAAAGTCGCTGACCGAACTGTAGGTCGCCGGGTCGATCCCGACGAAGTTGACTTGTTTCGTTACCCAATGATCGCGGACACGAAAATTGAGCATGGCCGGAACGTGCACCGTGGGCGTCATGCCGGCGATCCAGCGACCCGCCAGCCGCTCGATTTCCTGCATGTGTCGGTCGGCATTGGGAAATCCGCCCAGCCCGGTGCTCTCAAACGTGATGTCCGACAGGATCCCGTGGATGCGGCGCTGCATCTCGTCGGTGAATCCGGCCATCACGCTGTTGACCACGATGATGGTGGCCACGCCCAGCATGACACTGATGATGGAGGCCAGAGCAATATAGCGCGTGCGGAGATAGCGCCAGCAGAGAAGTAGCTTGTACATGATCCTTCCTTGGATTGCCTGCGAGTCCTACGCTTCGGGGCGCAGGAGCGGAAACAAAATGACATCACGAATGGACGGCGAATTCGTCAACAACATCACCAGCCGGTCGATACCTACTCCCAAACCGCCGGCCGGGGGCATCCCGTGCCGCAAGGCACGCAGAAAGTCGTCGTCCATGCGGGCCATCGAATCCTCTGCCGCCAGCCCGGCAAGCTGCGTGCGAAATAGTGTTTCCTGAAGATCGGGGTCGTTCAGCTCCGTATAGGCATTGGCGATTTCCATGCCCTCAATGAAGAGCTCAAAGCGTTCCGCCGCCTCGGCATTGTCCGCCCTGCGCTTGGTCAGCGGGCAGATGCTCGCGGGATAATCCAGCACGAAGACGGGGCCTTTCAAGGCCGGTTCGACTCGCTGCTCGAACACTTCGTTCTTGATCACGTCCGGGTGCTTGCCATCGGTTTCCAGATCCAGATCGCGAGCCAGTCGGGCGGTCGATTCGTGGTCGTTGGCGTCTACCCGCGTATGTTCGGAGAACAAGGCGTCGTACGTCTGGCGATCGAACGGCACGGAAAAGTCAATCTCCCCTTCCCCGTACGGGGCCGCCGGGCCGTTGTGAACGGTGGTCACGGCGTCCGCGACAATCTTTTCGGTAAGATCCATCATCGTTTCGTAGTTGCCGTACGCCTGGTAGGCCTCGAGCATGGTGAATTCCGGGTTGTGCCGTGGACTGATGCCTTCGTTGCGGTACACGCGCCCGATTTCGAAAACGCGTTCGACTCCACCGACCAGCAACCGCTTGAGATGAAGTTCCAGGGCGATGCGCAGGAACAAGTCGATGTCCAGCGCGTTGTGGTGTGTCCGGAACGGGCGCGCCGCTGCGCCCCCGGCCAGCGCGTGCAATGTGGGGCCTTCCACTTCCACGAATCCGCAGTCGCGCAGCGATTGACGCATCGATCGTACAACGGCCGTGCGCTGCAAAAAGCGGGAGAGCACACCTTCGCCGTAGGTCAGATCGAGGTACCGCATGCGCTGCCGAAGTTCCGGATCCGAGAGGCCGTGGTATTTTTCCGGAGGTGTTTCCAGCGCTTTGGTGAGAAAGTGCAGTTTGCTCGCGAACACGGTCAGCTCGCCCGTCCGCGTGCGCTGCAAGGTTCCATCCACGCCGATGATGTCGCCCAGATCAAGACAGGCCGTCAGCGCCCAGTCCTCTGCTACCTGCTGGCGTCCGATCAGGACCTGGATCTGGCCGGTCCAGTCGCGGATGTCGAGAAACAGCAGTTTGCCTGCGTCGCGCTTGAGCACGATCCTTCCGGCGGCTCGCACGTGGGGACCTTCCAGCGCTCCCGGCCCCTGCTCGGACAACCATTGGCGGAAGCGGCCCGCATCGAGCGGTTCGGGCAGTGCCACATGGGTGCCGTCGGCGCGTGCGAACTGAACCTCGTCGCCTCGTGCGCGGACATCTCTAATGGGTGCGTGGTTATCGAAGCGTCCGCCCCAGGGATCGATGCCCATGTCGCGGATCCGGCGGAGCTTCTCGCGACGCGCTGCCTCCTGGTCGCTGCCCGGAGAGCCAGACGTCTGGCGGGGTGGTTCGCTCATCGCGTCGACAGTGCACGCCATGCGGAAAAGCGGGCGGTCCGGAAGATTCGGCTTGCATTTAACCCAAAGAGACGCAACATTTTATAAGAACCCTTGCATCGGTCAATACCGGACCATCCGGGTCCCGACGCCGGCTCCCACCCTGCCGCTCGGCAGTACAAAACAGGGTCGCTTGCCGGTGTCGACGTCGCCCGAAACCGACATCCTCGCGCCATGACAGCAGACAGCAGACTCCGCTCCGGCCCCGAGCTCTACTGCATTGAAGTGCGAACCTCGCGGTGGGAGGAGCAGGTGGCGTGGTACCGGCAGGTGCTCGGGTTGCGAAGCCTGTTTCGCGTGCTGGACGATCGGTACGCGTTGCTGGCAGCGGGCGGCACCCGTCTGGCGATCATGGAAAGCCCGGAACCGGGCCCGGCATGTTCGCGGGTGTCGGTGGCCATCGAAGTCGGTGATCTGCGGGAGGTGGCCGCGCGCCTGCGGGCCGCCGCGACCCCTATGGAAGGACCGCGTCAGAATGCCGAGGGTTACGATGAAATCACCACTCAGGATCCGGACGGAAATCGCATCCGTTTGTTTTCGTGGCCTCTTCAGGGCCGTTGAAACGGGCTTGGACTGTCATGGCCCACCGATGGCGCGCCGCGTGCCCACGGTGGCTCTCGTGCTCCTGCTGGCGGGTTGCGGCGGCAATTCAGCCGCGCCGGAAATCGCGACGGAGGCCGATCCCCCGGTTCAGGCCGCCGCCGTACCGAACGAGCCCGTTGCCGACGACCCCGATTCCATTCTGATCGACGTCGTCAGCCTGAAGCAAGCGGTGGACGACGGTCGGGCGATCGTGCTCGACACGCGGCGCCGCGATGAATATGACGCCGAGCACATGGCCGGTGCACGCCACGTCGACGTGATCGCCTGGCGGGAACATGCATCGCAACCCGGTGGTCTTCAGGATGCTGCCTTTTGGTCCGAGCAATTGGGGCAGTTAGGAATCGCTCCGGACGCGACCCTGGTCGTGGTCGGCGAAATGGGGCCGAATCTGGCGACGGCGTGGTGGTTGTTGCGGTATCTTGGCGTCGAGGACTGCCGGCTGCTGGACGGAACGTGGCGGCAGTGGCCTCGCAAGTTCTATCCGACCAATAATGCAGCGCCCGCGGTCGCGCGCACTGCCTTCGATGTCCAGATTCAGAACGATATGCTGGTCGAAAGTGAGCAATTGACACAAGCCTTGGGATCGAATGGCAACGAGTGGATTGTGGTCGATGCACGGTCCGAGGGCGAGTATTCGGGGCGGGATGTTCGCGGCAAGAGGGGAGGACATATTCCGGGCGCCGTTCATCTGGAATGGTCGGAGGTCATTGACGAGGCCGGGCGTTTTCTCCCGCCCGCAAAACTGAAGGAACTGTTCCGTCGCCGTGGCATCGCTCCGCAGGATCGCGTTGTGGCCCACTGCCAGTCGGGTGGCCGGTCGTCGGTGATGACCGTGGCGCTGGCATTGGCTGGATACGAGAACGTGCGCAACTATTTCGGGGGCTGGCAGGATTGGAGTTCGGTTGAAGACGCGCCGGTGGAGTCGAACGGCGTGCCCTGACATCGGCGGCGGTGCCCGCGGGGGTGAAAGCCCGGTCGTCGGCGTGGTTTTTCCATGGCCGCCGCCACTGGGCGCTGGTGAACGTTTCGGACCGACGACACTTCAGGGAATCGCTCCCTGCGCCTGAAGCCGCTCGCGCACCCCGGGAATCAGCCGGGCGGCGTTTTCATAGTACACCTTTTTCAACACGTCGTCAGGCAGGCCGATGCCGTAGATGTTCCACAACCCTTGCGGCGGAAACGGCGTCTCGGCGTAACGGAAATATTCGTCGAATGTCTCCAAAAATCGCCAGTGCGCTTGCAGACGTTCGGCGGCACGCGGGCCGTCGGTCCCGAACATGATACGGTCCGCGTGCTTCAGGAATAAACGTCGTGCTGTATAGGGCTGCCGGCCCAGCTCGGCGATCCGCGCGGCAATTTCCACATGCAAGTTGGGATACGTCTCAAGCCATTGCCCCACGGTCTGCAGGTCCTCGGGATTGTTGCCCACGTGGGCGCCGATGAACACGGTTTCCGGGTGCCGGGCGATCACGCGGTTGCGGGCGGCCAGCAAGGCTTCGCGGGACGGATAGGCGTCGCCCGAGAAGTTCCAATCCGGGTGCCGGTGCAGTTCTTCCCATCGTTCGTTCGTCGCATCGACCGGTTGGAAGAACGCCGCGGGGTCGGCGGTATGAATGAGCACGGGCATGCCGAGCCGCCCGCAGGCCGCCCAGATGGGATCCCATCGCGGATCGTCGATCGCCATGAGGGAACCGTCCGGATTGCGATACGCAAGCCCCAGTCTCTTGAAGACCTTTAAACCGCTTGCGCCCCGCTGCTGGGCATCGGCCAGCGCCGCCGCCATGCGCCTGCCAAAATCGGCGCGATGACAGTCCCACGTTTCCGGCCGCCGCGGGTCGCCATCGCCTCGCCAATCGATGTTGGCAAAGATGACGAAGCGCTGCGGGTATTTTGACCAGAGATATTCCGCATGTTCCGCAAGCTCCGCGCCCAGGCGACCGTCGAGGCTGACGCACACGGCAATGTTTTGTTCATCCATGGTGGCCACTGCCGCATCCAGTGCTGCGGGCGAATGCCGCAGCCGATATCGGGGATGCGTATGGACGTCGACGACGGGAAACCGGGCCTGGAGCACCGGAGTTCGCTCGACTTGCAGCATGGAGCGCGGTCGAAAGGCGTCCAGGGCCAGGGGGCGGCCGTGGCGGCCGTCGAGCGGCCTGTCGTCCTCGGCCGGTCCGGCATCGGCCCACGGCGGTTTCGCCGGGTTGTTCGTGGCGGACGACTGCTCCTGCCCTGGGACACTTCCAGCCCGGGCGCAGGCCATCAAGGCGACGGCGACGCACCATCTTCGGGCCCTTGGCATCCCGGGCGTGATCGTGTCGCGGCGGCCGGATTCCGCGATACGCCGTCGCCCGGCGGCACGGACGGGCCGGTCTGCCGAAGCGCCGCGGAGGCCGCTCGCTGCAATTGCTTTGCGGGTCATACACGCATTATAACCGCTGGTAAGCGGGAGCGGTTGTTCAAGCCGTCCTCTCTGCACAGCGCCACTTCCGTCCTGAACGGCAACAGTGATGACGATAGAACGGACGCAACTACAAGACGACGAAGATTCACGCCAGGCCAGAAAACTCAGTCTTCAGCCGACGCGCCCGCCGACCGATGTCCCGGGCTACGAGGCGCAGCAGTTTTTGGGCAGTGGTGCGTACGGCGCCGTGTGGCAGGCGTTGGATCGCAACACGGGGCGTCGCGTGGCGATAAAATTCTACGCCCACCGCAGCGGACTGGATTGGACCTTGCTGTCGCGCGAAGTCGAAAAACTGGTGATCCTATCGGCGGACCGATACGTCGTGCAATTGCTGGAGGTCGGCTGGGAGTCCGAGCCTCCGTATTACGTGATGGAGTACATCGAGCGGGGCTCGCTGGACGATCGCCTGCGGCTGCGCGGCCCGCTGCCCGTGACTGAAGCCGTGGCGCTGTTTCGGGACGTGGCCATCGGGCTGGGGCACGCCCACGGCAAGGGCGTCTTGCACTGCGACTTGAAGCCGGGCAACGTGCTGCTGGACCAGGATGACCGGCCGCGGATCGCGGACTTTGGTCAGTCTCGTCTGTCGCACGAACAGCTTCCGGCACTGGGGACGCTCTTCTACATGGCTCCGGAACAGGCTGATCTGCAGGCCGTGCCGGACGCCCGCTGGGACGTGTACGCGCTCGGCGCGCTGCTCTTCTGCATGCTCACGGGGACCCCGCCCTATCGCAGCGACGACGCGACCACCGACATCGAATCCGGAAACACGCTCGAAGAACGCCTCCATCGGTATCAGCGCTACATCAAATGCCAACCGCCGCCGTCGCAACACCGGCAGGTGCCCGGAGTCGATCGGGCGCTGGCGGAGATCATCGAACGGTGTCTGGAACCGAATCAGGAGCTGAGATTCCCGAACGTGCAGGCGGTGATTGAGGCGCTGGATCGCCGCGAAGCCCGCCACGCGCGGCAGCCGATCCGGATCCTGGGATTGATCGGCCCGGCATTGTTGATGATCGTGGTGGGGCTGTTCGCATGGAGAGCCTTGGGACTGGTCGTCGAGAAGACCGAGCAGGCGCTGACCAACCGGGCCCTGGAAGGCAACCAGTTTGCCGCCAAGTATGTGGCCAAGGCGGCGGCCAACGAACTAGACCGGCATTTCGACGCCGTCGAGCACGTCGCCACCAATCCCGATTTTCTCCGAATCTTGGAGCAACTGCTGGGCAACGCCGAACTGTCCGACTTGCGCGAGCGCCTGAACCGTCCGCAAGTCAATCCCAGCGGTCCGGATGCCGTGTCGCCAGACGAAGTCGTCACGCTGCGGCGCCGTTTCCGTGACCACGACGCTCGCCGCCCGTTGGGAGACATGCTCCAGTCGCTGGCGGCCCGAGAAAAGTACGATAAGGTGGCCAGCTGGTTCGTCAACGACGCTCGCGGGCTGCAAGTAGGCCGGTATCCCGACAACGAAACCGTGGGTCAGAATTGGGCGTGGCGCACCTATTTTCATGGAGGCGAAGCCGACTATGCCGCGGACTGGCGCCCCTCCGCCGGGGAGCATCTGGAGCAAACCAGCCTGTCGGCCGTCTTTCAGAGCAAAGCCACCGGACAATGGATCGCCGCCGTTTCCACACCTATCTTTCGTCCTCAAGACGGCCGCTTCCTGGGGGTTGTGGCGCTGACGTTAAACGTGGGGCAAATCGTCAAGCTGCCCGTCGGCGATGGCCTGGTGCCCGTGCTGGTCGACTCGCGGCCCGGCGCCAATCGGGGACAGATCCTGCAGCATCCACTGTACGACGAGATAACCAACGATGAGCGGTTGGACGAAAACTTGAGCCGTTTTCGGATTGGCGGCGAGCATCTTGAGGCGCTGAACGGGCAACCGTTGCCCGACTACGCCGACCCGTTGGCCACGCATCCGCGAGGCAACGTGTACTCGGGGTCGTGGCTGGTCGGCACCGCGCCGGTACTGCGGGGAGCAGCTCCGTCGGGTTTGACGGTGCTCGTACAGGAACGCCGCGATCAGGCGATCGGCCAGATGCTCCAGGCACTCAAGAGCAGCCTGTTGACGATCGGATTGGTGGCGTTGGTGATGGTGGCTGCTGTGTGGAGCGGCTTGTGGACGTTTGTCGCGTACGCGTTGTCGCGCGGTCATCGCCGGCGCGCGCGTTCGCTTCCGGCAGCGGACAACGAACTGGCGGAGACCGTGCCACTGGGGCAGTGATCCGCCGTGCACGTCGACGCGGGATCGCACGCCACGGCACACGGTGTACGGCGATCCAGATAGTCAAGATCGATGGCAGACCTCATTGCGCAAGGCGGACAGCCCGCTTTCCGATGGCGGCGGGTGTTGCCGCCGGGCGAAATGGTGCGCCTGGGACGCGACGTGGAACATTTCGCCGTCCCCTGGGATGACCGAATCTCTCGCGCCCACGCAGAACTCGTCTGGCAGCAGGACACCCTGCGCGTGCGCCGACTGACGTCCGCGCGGAATCCGATCTATTTGCGGGGCAAGCAGGAGGATGATTTCCAGATCAAGGCCGGCGAACACTTCGTCATTGGGCAGACGACCTTTACGCTCAGCCAGGATCGCGTCAACGTTTCAGTCGACGCGCGGGAGCCGGTCAAGCAGCAAGCCTACAGCGCCAAATATCTGCAGCAAATGCAGTTCCGCAACGCCCGCGCGCGGATTGAAGTGCTGGCCAGATTGCCGGACGTGATCTCGGGCGCATCAAGCGATTCGGAATTGTCCGTGCGACTCATCAATATGCTGCTGGCGGGGATACCCACGGCCGACGCCGCGGCCCTGGTGCGGGTCCGGGAGCAATCCGATGGCCTCGGGTCGGTGGACGTGCTGCACTGGGATCGGCACCTGCATAAAAGCAGTGATTTTCATCCCAGCGAGCGGCTGATCCGCGAAGCGATCGCGCGGAGCGAGAGTATCCTGCACGTGTGGAGCGGTGAGGGGCAAATGGCGTTCACGGCGCGGGAAGACGTCGACTGGGCCTTCTGCACGCCTATCCTGGGGCCGGCCTGCCGCGGGTGGGCCTTTTATGTTTCCGGACGCTTTTCACAATCGGGCGATGCCGTAACCCCCGCATCGGATCCGACGGACCTGCGGGATGATCTGAAATTCGCCGAAGTGGCCGCCGCCACCCTGCGGTCCCTGCGGCAGCTGCAGGACCTGCAGCGGCGGCACGCACGTTTCAGCCAGTTCTTCTCGCCCGTCGTCTCATCGGCGCTGGCCGGAGGCGACCCGGACGTTGTTCTTGCTCCCAGAGAAACCGAAGTCACTGTCTTGTTCTGCGATCTCCGCGGCTTCTCCCGACAGTCCGAGCGGTCGGCCGACGATTTGTTGGGGCTGCTCAATCGCGTCAGCCGCGCGTTGGGAATGACCACGCACCACATATTGGAAGAGGGAGGCGTCGTCGGGGATTTTCAGGGGGACGCCGTCATGGGCTTTTGGGGCTGGCCGTTGCCGCAAAGCGATTCCGTCCGCCGCGCGTGCCTGGCCGCATTGGCGATCCGGGCGGAATTGGAACGCGCATCGCAGCAGAAAGACGATCTGCTGGCCGGATTCCGCATGGGGGTGGGCATCGCGACGGGCAACGCGGTCGCGGGGAAAATCGGCACGGTTGACCAGGTGAAAGTGACCGTCTTTGGACCCGTCGTAAATCTGGCCTCGCGCCTGGAAGGCATGACCAAAATCCTGCACGCACCGATTCTGTTGGACGAACCTACGGCGCGCTACGTTCGGCGGCACGTGCCGGCGGACGTGGCGCGATGCCGCCGTTTGGCCGTGGTCCGGCCCGCCGGCCTCGACACGCCGCTGGAAGTCGCGGAACTGTTGCCGCCGCATTCCGATGACCCCCTGCTCGATTCGGAGCACCTGGCCCAATACGAGGCCGCCCTGGATGCCTTCACGAAAGGCATGTGGGCCGAGGCATTTGAGCATCTTCACCGGGTGCCGGCCGAGGACCAGGCCAAGGATTTCCTGACGGTCTTCATCGCACAACACAATCGCACGCCCCCCGAGGGCTGGGATGGTGTCATCCGCCTGACCAGCAAATAGGGCCTTTCGTTGGCGTCGCGGTCTGCCTTGACAGGCTTCTTTGCCCCTTGGTAGGGTAGAAGTTGCCGTGGGCTCTGCTAACATTCTGCAGGCCAACAGGTTGCGACCTTCTCTCCGGTAATTCTGCCATGGTGACGCAACGACGACCGGTAGCAGCTTCCGTAATGCGTCTTGCCGTGTTTTCCGCGCTGGCGGCAACCACTGGTTCGAACGTGACGCGTGTGCACGCCCAGGAAGAGACCTATTTGGTCGAAAAGCGTGACCGTTCAGCCTACAGCCAGAAGTTTCTCGTGGACCAGATTCTAAACGGTCAAGCGCCATTTGGCGAGAATCGGCAAGCGGTAGCGGATTATTTCAACAAGTACTACTTTCCCGCCATGACCCAGGCCGCGCGTTCGACGCCCAAGGTGTCGCAACAGGGTCCGCTCAATTCAACGGCCGATTTGCGACGCAAATTTACGACTCAGTTGCGCCGATCCCGCAATCCCCAGGCCGGTGAGTTCGCCAATCAATTGGCATTGGAAAAGATGAGGACGTATGCCACGCGGAATTTTCATCCGACGGTCCGAGTCAATGCCGTGCTGCTGATAGGCGATCTGGACGCCGATCCGGGTACTTCAGCAATCGACCGGCAGCCGCAGCCTCTGCCCGCATCGCTGCCCGTGTTGATCGAATTTCTCAAGGACGAACAGATGCCGGATGCGACCAAAGTCGCGGCTCTGGTGGGCATTCACCGTCATGCGACGGCCGGCATGCCGGATACCGCCCGTTCTGGCGTGACCGACCTGATGCTTGGAATTGTCAGCGCCGCGGAGGCTCCGGCGGATCGTACCGGCGAGGGCCACGCATGGATGCGTCAGCAGGCGGCGGAGATTCTGGGCCTGCTGGGCTCGGTTGGCGACCAGGGACGCGTATTGCAAGCATTGACCAACACGCTCACAGAACAAGGCGCTCCGCTATGGCTTCGATGCGCGGCGGCGGCATCGCTCGGCCAGTTGAAGTTTGACGGATCCGCGACGGACACGTCACCACTTGTCGTTTCTCTCGGTCGGTACGCTGGCGATGCGATCGAGAATGCCCTGGCAAGCGCCCGCGCTGCGGAAATGGCAGCGCAGCGTTCACGAGCCCGAACACCGTCTGTCGCGCGGCGCGAGAGCGCTGCGGTCGTCGCCGCTCCGGGAGGCAATGCGACGGAGCAACCGGGCACGCCAACTGTTTTTCCGCGAGCGACGTTGGCCTACCGGACTTTGTGCGCCCGTAAAGCATTGGAAGCGATTCAAGAAGCCGCCAACGCGCAAGCTCAGGAACAGGCCCAGCAATTGCTGGATCTGTTGCAGTCGCTCTACGAAATGATGGAAGTCGACCTTGAGTATCCGCGACAGGGAGTGGACATTAATCGGGTGTCCATGCTCGGCAAACAGATTCAGGAGATTTTCGCCAAGGCAGGCGCGGGTGCCGAAGAGGCCGGCAATCCCGACGAAGAACAGACCGAGCAACCTGAAACGGCCGAAGGCGCCGCCGAGAACCTCAGTGCGGCGCTCATCGACGTCACGGCAGGCTGAGAATCTATCCATTTGCCTGCGGTGATGGCACCGATTTGCGAGGGCTAGCATCGTTCATCGGGTACTTGGATAGGGCTCTAAGTCATTGACTCGAACGCGTGCCGATCGCCGGTCTCGCGAACGGACACAGACAGACGCATGGACGGCGGCAAATGGAATTGCCCGCGAAATGTCGGTCCGCGACACCGCCTCGCGCCACAAAACGGTGTGCGTCCGTTGTTCTGTTGTGGCTGATTCCAACGGGATGCCATCTGTTCGTCGGCACGAATGACGCACTGGATCCGTCGTCCGTTTCCACTTCTTCCGACGCGCCTGCTGCCGATTCGCAATCCGCGGGGGCGTCACGGACGGAAGGACCGGCCTTGGACGAGGCGACTTCCGGTTCGGTTCGATCCGTTCTGAACGGCGACGGATGGGTGCTGCGGATCGCGGGTGACACGGAAGTCGGGAAGCCGTCGCGGTGGCGGCATGCGGGGCTGGACGATTTGCTGTCGCGTCCGCCAGACCGGCTGCCGGCGTTTACCGAGTGGCTCGACGACCCGAGCGCCGTCGTGGCCGCCAACGCCGCCATCGCCCTGGCCCGCCTCCAACGGAAGGCAGGCATGCAACGTCTGACAGCGACCGTGCGGAGTCCCCAATTGAGTCTGGCTCACCGATCGGCCGCCGCCGAAGCCTTGGGTTGGCTCGACGACAGCCAGGCCTCCGCGGCAATCCGCTCACTATTGCGTCAGTATGGCGCGGGTGGCGAATCCGATGAGATCCCGGAACTTCACGCGGAACTGATCCGGGCTTACAGCCAGCGTCCTGACAAGGACTTGGAAGCGATTCTGCAGCGGGCGTTGAAATCGCATTCCCCAAACGTTCGTCAGGCGGCGCTGGAAGTCTGGCCCCGACAACCACCGGGACCGTTGCCCGAGTCCGTGTACGATCTGGCGAACGCCTCTGACGCTCGCTTGCGCGGCGCGGCCATCAGGTTGATTGTGGCTCGTGACCAGGAAAGAGCAAAACCCGTCGCGCTGCGGGGCCTGGCGGACCATGATCTACAAGTACGTCTGGTCTCGATCCGCGCGATGGGCACACTGCACGACGATGCCACCGGACGGCAGCTACGACAGCTGTTGGACGACCACGCCGAAAAGATCCGGGCGGCGGCCGTCGATGCGCTGGCCCGACGTACTCAGTTCCACGACGTCTACGCGGTGGCCGCCGACAAGTCGTGGCGTGTGCGGCAGCACGTGGCCGATGCGCTACGCCACGATCATTCGGCCGCCGCGGCGGCCGTGGCCGAACAACTGGCCGCCGATGCAAGCGGACGGGTGGCGCGGTCGGCATTGGAGAGCGTCGCCGCCTGGCCGCTCGAACTCGCAGGTCCGGCCCTGTTGGCGGCAGTGGAGTCGCCGTTGTACCGCATTCGCAAAGTTGCCGCCGAACACCTTGGACGGCGGTGGCCGGCCGCCGCCGATTTTCCGTGGGAGGGATCCGTTTCGCAGCGCACGTCCGCAATGGAACAACTTCGCGCGCGGTGGGCGGAACAATTCGGAGCGTCATTGCAAGAGGCAACGTCTCGCTTCGCCACCAGCCACGGCCTGAGCCGCGACAATGACGACCTTGCCCTTCGCCGTGCCATGCAATGCCTGTCCGATCAAGCAACGGACCCCGAAACGCGTCGTCAGGTCATCGATCGTCTGTCGGCCATGGGTCCGGATCTTGTCACGGCGATGGATGCCTATGTCGCGGAGTCCCATCCCGAGATGCCGGACGTTGTCTACGGGAAGGTCTTGCCCGAGGTCGCGCCGATTTTTGCAGATCTGGCGCGGATGCACGATGGCGGGCAAAACGACCGGCGTCGGGCGGCACGCCGCTTGGCTGCCAGGGGGCGCGGCAAGGATATGCCGCTGACCGCGCTGACGCATCTGGCGGAAATGGTGACGGTGGATCCCGACGCCGATGTCTGGCGCACCGTTCTGACCGAGTTGGCTGACGATTCTCGAACACCGGCGATCCGCTTGCACCTGGCCGGCATGAGTCACCCCGACGCCGGTGTGCGGTGCCTGGCGTGCCGTTACCTGGCTCGGCACGGTGGAGCGGAACAGGTAGACTGGTTGCTGGCGGCGCTGGACGATGCGGATCGTTCGGTGGTGCGTGCCGCGGTCGAGGGGCTGGCGTCTGCCGAGCGTCTCTCCGATCCGCTGCCGCTCATCCGATTGCTCGCCGATCGCGATACGGTGCTGACCGTTCGCGTCGCGTACACGCTCGCGCGGCACGGGCACACCAGCGGCGAAGCCGCCTTGCAGCGTTTGGCCAAGTGCGACGACAGCGATGTCCGCCGCGAGGCAGCGCAAGCGATGGGCCGATTGGGAAACAGCGTGTTCGCCGCCACCCTCGTCGAGATGCTTGACGATCGCCTCGAGATAAGGCGGGCCGCCGCCAGCGGACTCGACGAAATGCTCGGCCCGACCGTCTCCGGCGCGGATCAGGGGCCGAATGTGCCGCTTGCGGACAGGATCGGTCGGCTGAAACGGTGGTTCGCGGCCAACGGAAACCAGCTCATTCGACCGCGGCCCGAAGAACGACGCTCGCGCCGGATGCCGAACACAGATCCCGATGAGCCGTGAGGGAGGATAATATCATGATCGCCAGGTTGTTTTCGCAAGCCGCCCCTTTCTTATCCCCGACGCGCGAAGGGCGAGCAAGGCTCCGCGCGGGTGTTTTGATCATGGGCGCTGTCGTCGGTTCAGGTAGTGGCTTCCTCGGCACGTGGATGTCCCCTCGGGTATGTGCCCAGCGGACCGTTGCTCAGATCGACCGATCGGCCGAGCGTGCAGCCGAAATTCCGGACGTGCTCAAGCACGGCGACGCAACCGCCGACGGCAAGAGGAGCCTCGGTGGTAGCGGGGAAATGATTCGCTTTACCATGCCGCCGGGCGCTCGCGGCGTGAAAGGCCTGCGAATCCACGGATCGCGGTACGGCACGCCGCAGCCGCCCGACGAAGACTTCGAGATAACGTTTCTTAGCGCGGACCGGCAGGAGATACTCCAAACCGAGACCGCTCCGTATCGGCTTTTCAAACGAGGCCAAAGCAAATGGGTCCGCGTGCTATTGCCCCGGACCGTCGATGTTCCACGGGAGTTCTGGGTGGTGCTCGATTTTCATGCGGAGCGGACCAAGGGAGTCTACGTGAGCTACGACACGAGCACGCACGGCGAATTTTCGAGGATCGGACTGCCCGGCAGCGAACGGTACAAGGAGACCGATTTTCACGGCGACTGGATGGTGCAAGTCTTGGTCGCCAAGTGACACGGCGCGATGAGGCGGATGCTCAGAAAACCGGCGCCCAACAGCAGCGTCAAATAGAAGATATCCCCGGCCAGCATGGCACGATAGAACGGGGCCGCGGCTGCATAGCATTCCAATAGGCCCGGGAGTGTCCGCGGATACAGACCGTGAACAGACCAGACGGCAAAGTTCGAGATCAGCCAAAAACCGGTTGCCGGCAGTAAACTGAACGCACCGCAGCGAAGCGCCGTGAGATCGGCCCGCAGCAACTGTCCCAGCACCACGGGCAGTATCCAGAATGCGTAGACAACCAGCATGATGGCAGGGTGCTGGTACGCCGGGAGCCAAAGGTCGCTGATCAGCATGGCGGAGAGTGGCACCAGGTAGGCCACGCAGCGCGAGCCGAAGCAGTAGCCGGCGAACATGGCGACCGCCGCCAGCGGTGTAAAACACCACACGGGTTGTGCCAGACGGCCAACGGCGCCTATCGCGACCAACAGGCAAAACAGTGCCAAATTGCCGGCGGCAGTTCGGTGCATGACAGATATTCTCTTGCGGGCTGAGGTCCATCGAATCGGCACACCACGGCAACCATGATTCACGGTAACCATGATTCGCCGCCTTACGCCAGCGGCCCGCCGCGTCGAAAGCATCGATTTTAATCGTAGAACGTAAACGCCCACAAGACTCGGTCGCCGGGTCGCAGCTCGAATACGGCACAGCTCCTGGTTGCCTGGCGTCCATTGACCCGGTAGATCCAATTCCGCGTGCCGGTTCCGCCGCCCTGATTGCCGACGCCATCGATGGCGGTAATCAATGTCATGGCACCTTTGCCGACCGACTCCAGACCAATGCCGCGCGGGTGTCGCGTGGCGGCCCGGAGCGCGTCCAGCACGGTCATGCCGGGTTCCCAGGCGAGTGCCGGAAAGCGTTTCTGGAACCCGTCTCCGAAATCGATCGTCAGCGCGATCGCAGGGCCATTCTGGCTGGCCGAGGAAGCAGCTGATTTCGGGCGGTCGTCGGGTGACCGCCGTATCTTGAGCACGGCGAACGCGATCAGCAGGCCGAGTGCCACGATACCCAGGGCGCCCAGCGGCCGCTTCCATGGGAATCGGGGCGATCGGATCGGATCGGTGGTTTCTAATGCCGGTTTCAAAACCTGATTCTGGTGTGACGTTTTCCGGTCATGGAGCGATTGCAGGGCATTTGGAAATCGCTTCTCGTGTCATGTCCGATGGCGACAGCGGCGGCAACGGAAAAGGCCCCGCCCGGGGAACGGCCGCGCGTCTCCCGGTAGAACGTGTCACGACTCGGGGACACGCCGCGGTAAGGACCAACATGCCGAGCGCTACTGTAGCAGAATCGTGCCGCGGCGGAATGGGTGGTCCACGCCCAGTGGTTTCACCGTGACCGGGCTTGAAGTACAATCTCGAAACTGACGCAATTGCGAAATTCGCGTTTGCGGCCAACATACCGGTCTATTTCAGGCTCTCAGGAGGCGTCCCACCCGCTATGGCCAACCAGTCGTCGATCACCCGCAGTATGTTGGAACCGGATATTGCCGCGCTGACGTTCGACCAGCCGGACAAGAGCGCGAATGTACTTTCGACGCGCGTGCTGGATGAGCTGGAATCGCATCTCGACGCGCTCGACCAGCAGCAGGACCTGGCGGGGCTCGTCATAAGATCCGGCAAGCCGGGGATGTTCATGGCGGGCGCGGACGTACGCGAATTCATCCAGGGAATGGACGCTCCGCGTGAGAAGGTCATCGAGTTGTCCCGGCACGGACATCGATTGTTTGGACGTTTGTCGGCTGGCAATTCTGTGACGGTTGCCGCCGTGGATGGCGTTTGCATGGGCGGCGGTGCGGAACTGGCGCTGTGGTGCGACGCGCGGGTGATGTCCAATAAGAGAACGCAATTCGGCTTTCCGGAAGTCAAATTGGGCATTTACCCGGGCTGGGGAGGAACAGCACGGTTGCCTCGCGTGATCGGCTTGCCGAATGCCATTGAACTGATAGCCGGCGGCGATCCGATCGACGGTACGAAGGCCGTTCAAATGGGCCTGGCGAGCAACGTCGTGGATGCCGACCGATTGGACGAGGAAGCAATCCGCGAGATCCGCGCGCAACATTCCACCGGCGAGTTTCGCCGGAATCGCCAGCGGTGGGCACGGCCGATCACATTGAGCGAAGTGGAGACCGCGTTTCTGGCCGCCACGGCGGCCGCGTACATCCAACAACAAACCAAGGGACACTATCCGGCCCCCATGGCCGCCCTGGAAGTGATGCTCAACGCCCAGTCCGTTGACATCGAACAAGCATGCCAACTGGAAGCGGAAGGGTTTGCGGAACTGTTCGGCACCCCTGTCAACCGCGCGCTGGTCAACGTCTTTTTCCTGACCGACCGCAACAAGAAGGACAAGGGTGTCGACGCCGCCGACGTGGAGCCGAAGAAGGTGACGCGCGTCGGGGTCGTGGGTGCGGGAATCATGGGGCAGGGCATCGCAGCGGCGAATGTCAAACGCAAACTCCCTACCACGATGACCGACATGTCGCCCGATGCGCTGGGGGCGGGCGTTCAAAAAGTTCTCGAGGAAGTATCGTATAACAAGACGCTCCGCGGGCTCGACGTGAAGCGCTCAGTGGAGTTTGCACCGCTGATCAATGGGACGTTGAGCGATGCCGAGTATGCATCGAGCGACCTGGTCATCGAAGCCATTTTGGAGAATCTGGAAGCCAAAAAGGAATTGTACGCAAGGATGGAGCCTCAGTTGCGAGACGACGCCGTGCTGGCATCCAACACGTCGACGATCCCCATTCATAAGCTGGCCGCGGATTTGCAGAGACCCGAACGGTTCGTGGGGATCCACTTTTTCAATCCGGTGCGGAAAATGCCGCTTGTGGAAGTCATCCGCGGCGCCGAGACCGATGATCAGACGGTGGCCACCGCCGTGCGGTACGCCAAGGGGCTGGGTAAGTCTCCGATCGTCGTGAAAGACGGTCCCGGGTTTCTTGTCAACCGGCTGCTGCTGCCGTACATGAACGAGTCCCTGGAACTGGTACTGGCCGGCGCCGAGATTGCCGACGTAGATCGGGCGGCCAAGCGGTTCGGCATGCCGATGGGGCCGATCACGCTGTTCGACGTCGTGGGTATCGATACCGCCGTGCACGCCGGAAAGGTGATGTACGAAGCGTTCCCAGACCGCGTGGTCGCTTCGGAACTGCTCACCGCGTTCTACAAAGCGGGCCGGTTGGGGCAAAAATCGGGCGCGGGATTCTTCGCGTACGACGGCAAGAGTCAGCGGGGCCGACCCGATCCTGCGGCGGATGCGTTGATTAAGGAACGGCGGCGAGGCGCCGAGACGTTTTCCGTCGAACAGATTACGGATCGCCTGTTTCTGCCCATGATCGTGGAAGCGACACGGGTGTTGGAGGACGGCCTGGTGCGCGACGTACGCGATGTCGATCTCGGATTGATTTTCGGCATCGGCTTTCCGCCCTTCAGGGGTGGCCTGCTGTTCTGGGCCGATACGTTGGGCGCTCGGAGCGTCCTGGAGAAACTCAAGTCTTACGCGTCGCTCGGCAAACGTTACGAGCCGACCGACAGGCTGCGGGACATGGCTGGAAAGAACGGCAAGTTCTACAATAACGGGTAAACCCGCTGACGCATCCCGCGTCTCCTTCCGATTCTGGGAACACAGGAATCCGCATCATGAAATCCGCTGTCGTCGTCGATTGCGTGCGTACGCCCGTGGGCCGCTCCCACAAGGAGAAAGGCTATTTCCGTCAGGTGCGCAGCGACGACCTGGCGGTCCACGTCGTCGAAGCCCTCCTCGAGCGGACGGGAATCGATCCCACACAAGTCGAAGACGTCGTCATGGGCAACACGCAGCAGCACCGCGAACAAGGCTTCGACGTGGCCCGTTGCGTGGGTCTGATGTCCGGTCTGCCCGCCGAGACGGGCGGCGTGACGGTCAACCGCCTGTGCGGGTCCAGCCTTCAAGCACTCAATCAAACGGCCCACGCGATTATGGCGGGATTCGAGGATGTGCACGTGGTGGGAGGCCTGGAGCACATGCATCATCTGCCCATGGACACCGGATACGATCCGAATCCCAAGCTGTTCCGGCACACGTCCCAGGCAGCCATGCACATGGGCTTCACCGCTGAATTCCTCGCGCAATCGCGCGGAATTTCCCGAGAAGCGCAGGATAAATTCGCGTTGTCCAGCCACCACAAAGCCGCTGCCGCCCAGCACAACGACGTATTCGGCAACGAAATCATTCCGACGTGGGGACACGACGAGCAGGGTCACAAAGTACTCATGGAATCCGACCAGTGCGTTCGTCCCGAAACCAACGCGGAAGCGCTGGCCGCGCTGAAACCGGCGTTCATGCCGAACATGGGAACGGTTACGGCGGGCAACAGTTCGCCGTTGAACGACGGGGCGGCGGCCATGCTCGTCATGTCGGAAGACAAAGCTCGGTCGCTCGGCCTGACCCCGCTGGTGCGCGTCGTTGCCACAGCCGTCGTCGGCGTGGACCCCTGCGTGATGGGGACCGGTCCGGTGCCGGCCACGCGCAAAGCTCTGAAGCGGGCCGGGATGTCCCTGTCGGATGTGGATCTGGTTGAGTTGAACGAGGCGTTCGCCGCACAGGCCCTGGCATGCCTCCAGGATCTGGAGGTCGACGAAAACAGGCTCAATGTCCACGGAGGCGCCATCGCCATCGGGCATCCGCTCGGCGCGAGCGGCGCGCGGATCGGCTGCACGCTCATCCACGCCATGGTCGAGCGAGACGCCACCGTCGGACTGGCCACCATGTGCATCGGAATCGGTCAAGGCATCGCGACCGTCTTCGAACGCGTCTGAGACGACAAGCCCGTTCCACGACCGGTCGTGTGCGGGCGCTGCCCGCCCGTCCGCTGCGAGTGAGGCGACAGGTCATGGACAACGTGACAGCGCGTAATACGATTCCTTCCATGGTCGTCGATGCGGTGCGCCAGTACCGAGATACGGCGGCCCTGCACGTGCGGCGGGATGGGCGCTACCAGGCCATCACATGGCAGGAACTGGCCGCGGACATCCGGCGCATGGCCGATCTGTTGGGGCGGAATGTGAAACCGGGCGACCGTGTGGCGCAGGTCGCCGAAAACCGGTACGAATGGATCGTCACCGATCTGGCCATCCTGCATGTCGGCGCGGTCCACGTCTCGATCCACGCCACGCTGTCGGGACCGCAAATCGCGTATCAGATCCGGCATAGCGGTGCCAAATGGCTGCTCGTGTCGGGTCGCCAGCAGGCAGAACAGCTACAACCCCACGCCGATGACCTGGCGCAGTGCCGGTGCGTAGCCTACGACGACTGGCCCGATCGCGGTGCCGCCCGGCCGCAATGGGAATTGCTGGCCGCGCTGCTGCCGGCGAACAAGGATGAGGGCCTGCTTGACGATGTGTCGTCCCGGGTGCGTCCCGATGATCTGGCAGCGATCCTCTATACGTCGGGAACCACCGGGGATCCCAAGGGCGTCATGCTGACGCACGAGAACCTGGCCAGCAATGCCTCAGCCGTAAGCGATGCGTACGGGCCCACGCGCGAGGATTTGCGGATTTGCTCGTTGCCTTTGAGTCATATCTACGCCCGCACGTGCGACCTGTACTCGTGGGTCTACTCGGCGACCCAACTGGCCCTGGCGGAAAGCCGCGAAACGGTCCTGGAGGATTGCCGGGAGATTCGTCCCACCATGCTGAACTCCGTACCGTACTTTTACGATAAGCTGTGCCGCCATCTATACGCGGCCGGGCACCTCGAAAGTCCAGGCGCGATTCGCGAACTGCTGGGAGGCCGTGTGCGTGTCTGCTTCAGCGGTGGCGCCCCGCTGCCCGACGAAGTGGCGCGGATGTTCGAGCGGCAGGACGTGACAATGCTCCAAGGCTATGGGCTCACCGAAGCGTCTCCCGTCATCAGTTTCTGCCGGAAAGATGACCAGCGAATCGGCACGGTCGGCCCGCCCGTTCCGGGCGTGGAAGTGAGAATCGCCCAAGATGGTGAAATTCTGACGCGCGGGCCTCATGTCATGCGGGGCTATTGGCGGGACCCGGAAGCAACTGCGGAAGTCATCCGCGACGGCTGGCTGCACACGGGCGACCTGGGAAGTTTCGACTCCGAAGGACGGCTCATCATTGATGGCCGCAAGAAGGAATTGATCGTCACCGCCACCGGCAAGAACATAGCCCCCACGCACCTGGAAGGCTTGATATCCGCATCGTCCCTGGTCGCGCAAGTCATGGTCGTGGGCGACAACCGAAAATATCTGGCAGCCCTCGTCGTGCCGGACTGGGAAAACGTTCAAGTTGAAGTCGCCGCCGGAAAGTTGCCATCGGTCTCGTCTCGGGAGATGATCACTAATCCCGACGTGCGGGCGCGCTTTCGACAGGAAATCGACGCGCGGTTGTCCGGGCTTTCGCGTCACGAGCAGATCGGTCGATTCGCGCTGTTAAAGAGGGGCTTCGAAATCGAACGGGGCGAACTGACCGCCAAGCTCAGCTTGCGTCGCGAAGTGATCCAGGACAACTTCGGCAACACCATCGAGACGCTGTACAGGCAGGAAGCGGACAGTCCGGCACGCTAAAACGTTGCGTCTTGCGATCCCGTTTTTCCCCACAACCGGCGGAAGGCCGGCTCCAGTCAGCCATGCGGCCCAATACCAGCAACTGCCGGTGCTTACCGCAATTGGCCGCCAGGCAGCGCCGTCAGCCGTAAGATTGTGCGCCTCGTCTGACCCGCAGAACCGGTTCTTCCCTTCCCCCATGCGTCGGCCGAACTTTGACGCGCGCAAGATCGTAATCTATATAACCTTAGAGTCTTTTCGCGGGGGTGCGCACTGGAATCGGCCCGAGCGCATCTGGGGGTCCTTTGGATGTTCGGCGAAAGGCCGACGCTGGATCCCGACGCGACCGACCGGCAAGCCACGTTGGTAACCATGGACGATTTCCCCTCTGCTCTTTCCTCCGCACGCGACCGCCTGGAGGATATCAAGCACAAACTCCAGCAGGGGCAGATCCGCGCGCGTGAACTTGTCGAAAAACGCCATCACCAAGTCGCCCACCTTGAACAAACGGTCCTGGATCATACCCAGGCTATCAAAGACGTCGCACGCCAGTGCCGCGATCGCGAGTCGGAAATGGCCGCACGCCAAGACGAACTTGCCGCAGCCGAGCAGCAGCTTGCGCACGAGCGTGGCCAGCTTGAAGACGACCGCCAACAACTCCTCGCGCAGCGGGAACAGACGCACGGTAAGGCCCGCCGCATTGCAGGCAAACTGCGCGAGCAACGCCTACGGCAACGTCAGCAAAACGCACAGGATCAGGCCGCGCGGGAGCAGACCGAGGCTGAATACGCCGGGCAGCTTCAGCTCCGGGCCGATCAGATCGCCGAGCTTCAGCAGCGATGCGATGCCGCGGCTGCCGCGCTCGAGCAGCAACAACAGGCCATGCAGCAGGCCCGCGCCGAGCGGGACTCCGCCGCGTCGGAGCGAGACCGGCTTTCCGCGCTGGTCGAGGCGGCGGGAGATCAACAACAAGAATTGGAAAAATCCACTGACGCCCTGCAGGAACAGCTCGCCCAGGAACGCGAAGCGCGGAATGCCGCCGAACAGCAGCGGGACGCATCGGCCGAGGAAATAGTCCGGCTTCGTGAATGTCACCAGGACCTGGAAAGACAGCTGGCCGATCGGCAGGCCGACGACGACACGGCCGCCGACGAACGGGAATCGCTCCGCGACACGGCCGCGCAGCTCAGTGAACAGCTCGACAGTCTGCGTAATGACTGCGAAGGAAAGAAACAGCAGATTCTCGAGCTGCAATCCGGACGGGATGCGCTTGCCGAGTCGCTTCGCGACACCGAACAAAAACTGCTGGACGCCGGTACGACGGACGGGCAATCCCTTGATCATCTGCAGCGGCAACTGGATGATGCCGTCGGTGAGTCGGACAAATTGAAAAGGCAGAACGCCTACCTGATCGAACAGTTGGAAGAGGCCCGCAAATCGCAAACGGCCGAGCACGCGGGCGATGCGTCCCAAGACGAACTGGAGGAACTCGAGCGCCGGTACGTCATGGCCGTCAGCGACGCCGAATCGCTCAAGATTCGGGTCACGGAACTGGAACACGAACTCCAGCAAATTGGCAATGTTGCCACAGTCGCGGCCGATACCGGCGACGGCGCGCTGGACTGGGAGGCGCAGAAAAGAAGATTGCTGGCGGAACTGGACGCTGATACGGGGTCGGACAACTTTGCCGGAGGCGAGCAGAGATTTTCGGTGGAAGAAGCGATCCGGCGAACCGACGAAGCCGTTGCTGCCAAAGAGAAGGAATTGGAAGACACGAATCGGCAGATCAAGGAATTGGAGCAACAGCTTGCCACCAAGGACCAGAACGCGCAGCAATCGCGGCTCAACCAGGCCGAAATCGACGCGATGCTCAACGACGACGAAATCGTGTCGCGGGAACGCGACCGCTTGCAGCAACTCCAGACGGAGTGGGAAGAAAAGCTCCGCCAGGCGGAAATTGAAATCTCGGTGGAGCGGGCCAAACTCGGCCGCGAAAGAGCCAAGCTCGAAGACCAGTTACAGGTACTCCGCGGGCAAACCGGATCGGAAGGAAAGTCAACGGAGTCCATGAAGTCGTCGAAGCCGGGTGGCCGGTGGCTGGCTCGATTGGGCCTGAAAGACCCGGACGACGACTGAAGAACAGGCACGCGAAGAATGGGGGTCGGGTCATTGAACGGCTTCCCCGTCGATCTGGTAGATCGCCAGGTGCTTTCCATCCGGCCCGACCAGTTCCTGAATGGAAAAGACGCCCGTGACGGCGACGGGCCGGATGCTGAAATCCGTCGACTTTCCCTCGGCCATCTTGACCACGATGCAGTCGTACAACGCAGCGCCGGGCCCAAAACAACACTCCATGTTGTCTCGTACGAGTACGAACTCAGTGAGCCCTTGCTGCTGAAAACTGGGGAGGATGTAACCACGAATGCGGATCCGTGATCCGTCGAGCGCTTCGATCGCGGGTGTCAACATGGACCGTTCAAACGATTCCTCCTCCGCCATCTCGAATTTGATATCGTCAAACGTGCATTCCCGGATCGCGCCGTTGTGCGAGGCGGACGAACGGCTTGCCCGCGCGGCGAACGCAGTGCCTGGGGCAGCTGCGGAGCGATCCTCTTTTCGTGCGTCGCCGCGCCCGTCGGGCGGGGCTTGCGGTCTGTCCCGCGGGATCGACGCGTCGGCATCCGGGTGCGGTTCGGCGCGACGGGTGCCGGCGGGCGCGTCGCCGCCGGGCTGGCGGTTCGCGGCGGATGATTCCGGTGATGCCCGCTGGCGGACTTCGACATCCGATGCGCGGGCCGGCGGGACCGGTGACGGTCCCGTGCCGCATCCCACGGCCGCCAACAGCGCGCCCGCAATCATCGTGGCGAGAGCAACGCGGGAGGATAACGGCATGGAATATCTCAACGCACGTAGTTCGCCTCGATGGAAAACACCGCGTAGCCCGGTCCGCGCGGCGCATGGGATGCCGTGACACGCAACACTCCGGCGACGCGCACCACGCCTCGTCGGTAATCGGCCCGCACGCCGTCGGTCAGTTGGACCTGGACGCGGTCGAAATACTTGACTTTGTCCATTGCTCCAAAACAGCATTCGTTGTTGTCGCGGACAAGCAGGAACTCGTCCAAACCGTAGACTTGCGCGGACGGGCGCATGTATCCCTTGAGGAACACGGCCTTGCCATCCAGCGATCGGATGTCGTCGGGCACCGCCTGCCCACGGGCCAGCTCACGGTCGTCCGGCCGCAACATGGCGTAGGAGATCCGCGTATAACCGTCCGGTACTTCGGTGGCATAGATGTACGTAGCCGTTGACCCACCCAGCACCAGAAACGCCGCGGACAGGCATAATCCCAGCACGCCCAGGCGATACCCGGCCAACTCAGTGGGCGTCCGGCGGATGGCAGCCAGCGCCCTCAGGCCGCAGAACATGCCGGCCAGCGGAATCGGGCACATCATGATGCAGGCCTGCACGCTGCTTGTCGCCGCCGGCAAGATCAGGGCGGAAAGGCATCCCAGCACGACGCTCGCCACCGCCGCGTTGCTCAACGCGCGGTAGTGCTCGGGGACCACGTCACGGGTCATGGGCGTCGTCGCGTTGGTACTCATCATTGTCTGCGCGTTGTGCCTCACGCCGTGTGCTCACCGCCCCGTCTGAGAATCGTCCACATCAGCAACGTGATCACTACGGCGGCGGCCAAGGGTCCCAGGATCATTACGAGCCAGCCGGGCTGATTGATCGATTCGGCATCACCGCCGGCCGCATCCAGCGGCTTGATCGGCGAGGTCGACGCCCGATCGCCCTGAGCTGTTTGCTGGGGAACCTCGACAGTCGTCGTGGGGCTGGCCACGGCCGTGTCCCGGGCCTTGTTCTGGGCCGAGGCCGCCGGCGACGTTGGGCCTGCTTCGGAGGGGCCCGCCTCGGTGCTGGCAGAGCGGCCGGTTTCCGGCGCGGCCGATGGTTCCCGGGGCGCCGGGGAGACGTTTCCGTTCGCAACTTCGCCGGCAGGCGCATCCGCCGCCGTCGCGGGAACCTCGGCATCCAGCTCGGATGCGCCGGTCGTTTCCGCGGATGCGTCTGCTGGCGGCTGCGGCGTGTCATCGGGAGGCGCGCCCGCGGACGGCGGCTGGGCCGCGGCCGGCTTGGCCGCGGCCAGGCTCCCGAATCCAAACAGTGTCGTGGCCCGCTTCACCGATTCCGGATCCACTTTCTTTAGTTCGGCGATCGCTTCCGTCGCACGCTGGCCGACGGTGCCCGGCTGTTTGGCTGCCTCGCGCAGGTAGTTGACCACAGGAATGCGAACCCAGCGACTGTTGTCATCTGACGTTTTGAACAGTTCGACGAGACGATCCATGACCGACCAGTCTTCCCAGCGGGCCAAGTCTGGAATGACCTGGTCCGCCAGGTCGGGATGATCCAGCAGGTGCCGCATGGCCTGCAGGATCCGCTCGCGAGGAATCACATCCGTTTCCTGGCCGTGGAAGCGGAGGGCCATCACGGTCGCGTAGGTGTCCTGGTAGGCCGCCGAAGGGTCCTTCAGGTAAAGGTCCTCAACCAGCGGAAGTCCGTCGGGGCCTTTCAGCGTGAGATAACAGCCGATCATGGCGTCGAGACCCATTTTGGCCTTGCGGTCGGTCGACCGGATCATCTCTTCGAGCATCGGAATGTCCTCGGCGGTGCCGCACACGCTAAGCATGGTCAGGTACAGCCGTCGACGGCTGGGGGGAACGTCGAGGTCTTTCACCCAAATCACGAGCTGGTCGTGTTGCATGCGATCCTTCAGATCGACGACCTCGCTATAGGGCGCCCGCGCGAATTCGTCGTAGGCATCCTGGGCGAGCAGCGGATCTTCGTGTTCGAGAAAATCCTGAAAGAATGCCAGGCGGTCGGCGCCTTGAGCGGGCAGGCCGGGGAGTTGCTGCACGTACGTTACCGCGTCGTCGTTCAACGGCAGAGGAGTGGTCCAATCCAGCGACGGGGCGCCGAGGCCCGTGATGAGAAAGGTCGTGGATGCGTCGGCGCGACCGAAATAGACGACGTCGATTTCTTCAATGCCTTCCACTAGCGGCTGCCCTTTAATGACCCCGACGACACGGAAGCGGGTCTTTTTCAGGTCGGCCCCGGCGATGCTCGACTGGGGCGCCTCTGCCTGGGCTTCCGCGGAATCGTCCACGACGCGTTGCGCGAGGATGGCCGTATCCGCAGCCTGAATCTCCTCGCAGAGCGTCTGCGACGTGGCATTGCAGAACGGGCAGGCCCAGGCGGCGCGGGGCGCCAGCAGACCGATTGACGCGGCGAGCAGCCACAGCGGCACGGACAGAGAGGGGAAGGAGCGTCCTGCGATGACCGTCATGGGTGGTTACCTCGCATAAGCGTCTTCTGGGAACGGGGCGCGGACTCGCACGTTCGGTCCGCGACGTGTGGGGGATACCGGGTGGGAACTGGCAACAAGCCCTGTTTGGGGGCACCGATCGATGCCAACGGCACTCCCGGATCGGCCAGACCCCTGTTTATTCTAAGGCATTCCGCGATCCGGGCAAAAGGCGGCGCAGCCCTGCCGCCATCCTCGTCAACCGACCGGCTTCAGCGAATCGGCGACATCCGTGCGATACGCGGACAGTGCCGGCAAGAACCCGACGACGGCCGCCAGGACGATCAGCGCGGGAATCAACAGGGCCTCTTGTAGATCATAGTGCAAAAAACCAATCGAGACGCCCGTTCGCGCTACGATGGACGGACTAATCAGTCCCAGGATACCATGGCCGACGAAGCACCCGGCAAGACCCCCCGCCAGCGCCAGCAGAATCGACTCCAGAAGAATGACAAGCATCACGGCGTGCCGGCTGGCGCCCAGGGCACGCATGATGGCGATTTCCCGCCGCCGTTCGCTCATGGAATTGTAGATGCTCACCAGAATGCCGATTCCCGCCACGATGATGATCAGGACCGTGAGCGCGAGCAGGATGATGCGAACGGGCCCCAAAAACGTGGCGAAGAACTTGGCGATTTCCCGCGCCGGAAACACGGCCTGGGCGACATTACCTTCGTTGACCTCGGTAAACACGCTTTCGGAGAACAGGTCGTTGACCAGCAAGACCAGCACCGCGGTTACTTCACGTAGCTCTTCGGGCAGCGGCTGCACCGCGTGGTCGTGATCATGATCGGCGGCGCTGTCGTGGTCGTGATGCTCGTGGGCCTGTTCCTTCGCGTCGCCATGGCCGTTGGCATGGGGGGCGTCATCCGGAGCACCGGCATGCGCGTCGGCGCTGGCCTGTTGTGCCACGTGGGCTCCCTGACGGTCGTCTTCGGCGGCGGACTGTTGCGTTTCGGCGTGGTCGTGGTCGTCGGCGTTCGTTTCCTCCGCCGGCGCGGGTTTGGCGTGGTCTTCCAGCAGATAAAAACCTTCGATATTGACGAACAGGGCTCGGTCGTTGGGAGTGCCCGTCGGTTGCAGGATGCCGACGATCGTGAACTCGTCGTGAGCGTGCGCCTCTTCGCCGGGCTCGACAATTCCGTGCGAGGGCTGGAATGTGTCCCCGACTTGCAGTCCGGATTCGCGGGCGACAACCGAACCGATGACCGCTTCAAAAAAATGTCCACTTTCGAAATTGCGTCCTCCCGGCTCGAATGCGTAGAGCTTCGGAGTGCCGTCGGAATGTCGGCCGTATTCAATCTGGTCGAACAACGCCGGCGTCGTACCCACCACGCGAAACGCTTGTCCCCCGGCCAGGTAGCTGTCGCCCAGGCAGAAGGGGACCGCCACGCGGGTTGCCGACGCGAATTGCCCGTCAACGAACTCCTTGTAGTACGCGTATGGGATGTTTTCTATGGGCTGGTCGAGATGATAAATCGTGTTAAAGACAAGCTGTTGTTTGCTCCCTTTGGCGCCGACGATCAGGTGAAATCCCTGGGCGCCCTGCAGGAAGTAGTCGTTGAGCACGCCGTACACGACCAGCACGACAATCACCAGCGCGACGCCCAGCGCCATGGACAGGCCGGTGAGGGTCGACGAGAGACCGCGCTGGGTAATGCTTCGCCAGGCAATCTTCCACAAACTCATGGCGCTGTCACCGGGACCTGGTTGAACTGTTCGAATTCTTCGACCCGGTCAAACTGTTCCGCCACTTCGGAGGAATGCGTCACGAGCAATAGCGTCACGTGTTCATCCTCGCAGGACTTGCGGATCAGGTCGACCACTTGCTGCTGGTGAGCCGGGTCGATGTTGGCCGTCGGTTCATCGGCTAGCAGCAATCCGGGCCGATTCACCAAGGAGCGGGCGACGGCGACGCGTTGCTGCTCTCCCACGGACAGCGCGGAGGGCCGATGCTGCAGTCGATCTGCGAGGCCGAGGCGGGCCAGCAGCGATCGGGCGCGGTCGACATCGCGTTTCTGTCCCGTGAACGTCATGCCCAATAGCACGTTTTCCAAGGCGGTGAAGGCGCCAAGCAAATTGAACGTCTGGAACACATAGCCGATTCGGCGCGCGCGCAACCGGTCGCGGGCCGCCTCGGACAAACGAGTGACGTCCGTGCCGTCAACGACAATCTGTCCCTGATCGACGCGGACCAGTCCCGCAATGGCGTGCAGCAGCGTTGTTTTCCCGCAGCCACTGCGACCCCGGATCACCGCGTGTTCTCCAGCGGACAACACGAAGCGGGGAATGTCCAGAATCGGAAGGCGGGAGCCGTCCGGTTCGTAGTAGGCTTTCCGAAGTCCATCGATCAGAAGCATTGGTGTATGCCGATGCGGTCCGTGCCGCCGGTTGGGGTTAGTTACGCGATCGCCGCTGCACGGCGCGCTGCATGTCGCGCCGCATGTCGGCCTTTTTCAGGGCCTCGCGCTTGTCGTAGGTCTTACGCCCGCGGCACAGCCCCATAAGGACCTTGGCCCGGCCCCGCTTGAAATACATCTTCAATGGTACGAGCGTCAGACCCTGCTGGTAAGCTCGGCTGGCGAATTTTTTGATCTCGCGCCGATGCAACAGCAATTTGCGCTGCCGCCGCGGATCGTGGTTCAGTCGGTTGGCGAAGCCGTATTCCTGGATGTCACAACCGACGAGCCACAATTCGTTGTCGCGCAGCCGCCCGTAACCTTCGTCGAGTGACAGTTTCCCCTGCCGCAGACTCTTCACTTCGCTGCCCACGAGAGCGATACCGCACTCCAGGGTTTCGATCACCTCGTAGTTGCGCCGGGCTTTGCGATTCACCGCGATGGACCGCTCGTTGGCGGACGGCGCGCCGCCTTGCGATTTCTGCTTCTTTTTCGTGGCCGTGGCGTTATCTCCTGTCGGGCGGGTGCGGCTGCCGGCCCGCGACCAAGGTGTGCCGCAAGCAAAGGCCCCCGAACTGCGCGGAATTTCACGGTTTCTGGCTCCAACCGGCTCTAAGAGACGAGCTCCAGCGTGGCCCAGGTGCTCGGATCTTCATCGTATGGAAATTCGCTCGACGTGCTGAAAGTCTGCAATCCCAATTCGCGGTCGTACACGGCGTAATTGAAGCCCAACCGCGACTGGTCCGTCGGATCGTAGCCTGTCAGCGCCGCGGCAGGAATGAAGCCTGCCAGGTGATAACCGCCGCGCGTGCCGCGGTGGACGATTTTCAGTTGCCCGGGACGTACCGGCTGAGCGTTTTCCCGGGCGCGGTGAATCAACAACTGGTCGGCGACCGGTTGCTTGTGGTGGCTCCCCGCCCCACCGGGTAGAAATGCAAACCGGTGGCAGAAACGCGTGGCGCGGTGCACGCTGCGGGTAGCCCGCGTGTCGATCCACACCTGCAATCCGTCGCTGTCTTCCAGTCGGGATTCCCGGCACCACACGGGCTGTTTCTTGCCTCGTACAGAAACAGCGACCAGCAGTCCCTCGTCACCCCACGCCATCCGCACGTCGGCAAAGCGGCTCGCCGCGTCCAGACCGGCCAGGTCGGGCAACGGGTACCGCGGCCCGGGATCCGGTTTCGTCTCGTCCCATAACGGAGTCCGCCGGCGCACGGGGACGGCGAAGCGGAACAGAAACCTCGGGCCGAACAGTCGCTGCTCAGATGCTGCTTCATTCATCGGGCTTCCCCGGGGAGTTGCCGTTGCGTTGGACGGCGGCGAGGTGCTCGGCCAGCACTTGCTT
>Ga0315534_1000342_pt1 | contig 31692 bp, 30 predicted proteins | sample SalMarSW160240MG_FD_203094 | JGI IMG/M metagenome (GOLD analysis project Ga0315534, IMG submission 203094) | Salt marsh sediment microbial communities from the Plum Island Ecosystem LTER, Massachusetts, United States - Salt Marsh Sediment SW1602-40 ...
GTACCGGTCTTGCCAGCCATTTTATAGGGGAGGTTATGGCTGATTCCATGGGCCGTTCCGTGTATGCTGTGGACTACGCGTCTCATCGAGTTGATGATATATTCCCAGTTGGCCGCCTTGGCAATCGCCGGCGACGTGACCTCGCTGGATTCCCTGATGCTCATTTCAGCGCTGTCAGGTTCCTGGGTGGCATAGACAATGCGAGGCTGACGATGGACACCGCGATTGGCCAGGATCGCGGTAGCGGAAGCAAGTTGCAGCGGTGTCACCAGGGTGTATCCCTGCCCGATACCCGTAATCAGGGTTTCACCCGGGTACCAGGGTTGATGATGTTGTTTGCGTTTCCATTCCCTTGAGGGCAATAACCCAGATAGTTCACCCGTTAAGTCGACCCCTGTCTTTTGACCAAAACCGAATTGGTTCAGAAACTCATGGAGATTGTCTATGCCCAGTGTCAGCGCCAGATCATAGAAAAAAACATCACACGACTCTACAATAGCCTTGTCAAGGTTAACAACGCCATGTCCTTCGCGCTTCCAGTCACGATACTTGCGGTCGTCGCCAGGAAGTGTAAACCATCCGGGGCAGAATGATGTGGTATTAATTCCTGTTTTGTCATATTCCAGGCCTGCGAGACCGATAAACGGCTTGAGTGTGGAGCCCGGAGGATACTGGCCCCTCAATACACGATTGAACAAGGGTTTGTCTATCGAATGTTGTAATTCATCGAAGGTATCCGGATCTATGCCTACGACAAATGGATTTGGATCGAAACCGGGTTTGCTGACAAACGCCAGGATGTCCCCGTTACGGGGATCAAGTGCAACAATTGCGCCGCGCTGGCCATCGAGTGCTTTCTCCGCGACTCGTTGCAGTTGTATATCAAGTGTCAGATACAGATTTTTACCTGGCTGTGACGAAGTTCGTTCCAGTGTACGTATCGTGCGCCCATACGCATTGGTTTCTATCCGTTTGAAGCCTACATTACCGTGCAGAATGTCTTCGTAGTATTTTTCAACACCCGTTTTCCCGATTAATTGTGTGCCGCTGTAAGTAGCGGAGTCGATAGTCCGCAGTTCATCTACATTGATGCGTCCCACATAACCAATGGCATGAACTGCAAGATCGCCGAGCGGGTAATCACGAATCAATCGTGCTTCGATATCAGCTCCCGGGAAGCGGTACCTGTTTGCAGCAAAGCGGGCGACCTCCTCGTCGCTGAGATGGAATCTAACAGGTATACTGTTAAAAGGAGCATTCTGATCAAGTTGCCTGTAAAAGCGATTTATATCGTCATCGCTGATGTGTATCAGATCTGCAAGTCCCTTGAGGGTGGCATCGATGTCCGTTACCTGTTCAGGGACGATTTCAAGACTGAAAGAAGGCAGATTTTGTGCAATCAACACTCCGTTCCTGTCGTAGATAAGTCCACGTGTCGGAGGCACCGGCACAATACTGATGCGATTGTCATCAGAAAGGGTAGAAAAGTGTTCATGGCTCAAAATCTGCAGGTATACAAACCGGATGATCAATACAGACATCAGCATGACCACGATCATCGTAGCTGTCGCGGCGCGCTCATTGAACAGTCGGCCTTCACGAATATGGTCCTTGATTGCAAGTCTGATTGACATATTATTTGATAATTGTTGCTACCGATCTGTGTTGGCTATACTGGCCTGGATCAGGTAACCCTGAATCGGCGTCGCATGTTACGCAGGATGATATAGATCAACGGCCAGATGACCATACTGCTGATCGATGGCAGCCAGTATGACCATGTTGAATAAGTTTGCCCCGAAATCCCCTTTACCCAAAGTAGCAGCATTTGATGCAAGGCTATCAGTACCAGTATGCTGAGCGCTTGTTGCCAAAGTGGAAATATACGAATTCTCTGATACATCTTGATCGTAACGTATGCCAGGATACACAGGGATAATGCATGTTGCCCAAGCAGGCCCGCGCGCAGGACATCCAGCAACAGACCCACCGTCCAGCCGATCCCGACACCGATACGCTGCGGTAATGCCATGCACCAGTATATCAGTACCAGCGCCACCCATTCCGGCCGTAGCGGCGCAAGCCAGTCTGGCAACGGGAAGATTGTCAAGATGAAGGCCACGACAAAGCTGGCGAATATGACCCAGCCACCGCGGTGATGCACTATAATCATACCATGCCTGACCGTGTATTTACGGTGACATTATTGAGTATCGGTACCTGCATCAGGTTCCACAGTATCCTTTTCGTCGGGTGTCCTCCAGACCAGTAAAACCTCCCGGGTGCTTTCAAGATTGGCCGTAGGTTCGGCATAGACCTCGGCATAGGGCTGGCTGGGATCGGGCACCACGCTGATGATACGACCGGCGGGATATGCCGGTGGGAAATGCCCGCCCAGTCCCGATGTCACCAGCAGGTCTCCAACCTTGACATCAGCGTTATTGGGGATAAACGGCAATTCCAGTCGATTGGGCTCGCCCGTGCCGACCGCAATTGCGCGTATCCCGTTACGATTGATCTCTACGGGCAAGGCATGGTTGGGATCGGTTATCAGCATCGCAGTGCTGGTGAGAGGACCGACATTGACAATCTGTCCCATCGCGCCTTTGGCATTGAGGATAGGCTGGCCGGTATAGACGTTATCCCGTGATCCCTTGTTGAGGACGATTTGCTGGGAAAAAGGCTTCAGGTCGACGGCCAGAAGTTCGGCAATGAGAACCTGCTCACTGACCTTGAATGAAGAATCCAGCAATTCCCTGAGCCGCATATTTTCAACCTCGAGAGCCTCGAGTTTTTGTAATTGCGACTGCAGGAACAGATGTTGTGTATGCAGGCTGCGGTTCTCTTCCAGTAATTGTTGCCGTGAGGAAAGGTTTTCGGAGAGCCATTCGCCTGTTTCGAGCGGAAGATTCATCAATTTCTGGATAGGATAGATGACCACGGACAATACCGCTCTGACATCCTTCATATGATCATAACGATGATCAAGCATCATCAATGCAATGCTGATTACGATGAAGACAGCAAGGCGAAGGGTGATGGAGGGTCCCTGAATAAATAGAGGTTTTATCTTGCACCCCCTATCATCAGATTAGTGATCATGTAACACATCGTACAGGTGCATTCTCAATCATTCGACAAAAACCTGATAAAATCAGGATACTGGCAGAGGTAGAATACGATAACGGCTATTCTACGGCAAAAATATCACCGCCATGTTCGTCGATCATTTCCAATGCCCGTCCGCCGCCACGTGCCACGCAAGTAAGCGGATCTTCTGCAATTATAACCGGCAGGCCGGTTTCTTCAGTCAACAGCCGATCAAGGTCCCTTAACAGGGCCCCCCCACCAGTCAGCACCATACCCCGTTCAGCGATATCCGCGCCCAGTTCCGGGGGTGTCTGCTCCAGGGCGGTCTTGACCGCGCCGACAATACCCGACAAGGGCTCCTGGAGGGCCTCAAGTATCTCATTGCTGTTGAGTGTGAAGGTGCGGGGTACCCCCTCAGCCAGATTGCGCCCCCTGACCTCGATCTCACGTACCTCGGTACCCGGGTATGCTGCGCCGATTTTATGCTTGATCATCTCTGCCGTGGATTCCCCGATAAGACTGCCGTAATTACGCCGTACATAATTGATGATGGCCTCGTCAAAGCGATCGCCGCCGATGCGCACCGAGGCCGAATAGACAATACCGTTGAGTGATATGACCGCCACTTCCGTTGTACCTCCACCGATATCGAGCACCATGGAACCGCTTGCCTCACCGACCGGCATGCCGGCACCGATAGCGGCAGCCATAGGTTCCTCGATCAGGTAGACCTCGCGGGCACCAGCCCCGGCTGCGGATTCCTTGATGGCGCGGCGTTCAACCTGTGTTGAACCGCAGGGCACGCATATCAACACCCTGGGGCTCGGACGAAGAAATCTATTCTCGTGTACCTTGCGAATAAAATGCTGAAGCATTTTCTCCGTCACGGTAAAATCCGCGATCACACCATCCTTCATGGGACGGATGGCGACGATATTCCCGGGGGTACGACCGATCATCAACTTGGCTTCGGCACCAACGGCCGCAATAGTCCGTGGTGTCCCGGTGCCGGGTTCTTGGCGTATCGCCACCACCGAGGGTTCGTTTAATACGATGCCTTGACCGCGCACATAGATCAATGTGTTGGCGGTGCCCAGATCGATCGAAAGATCATTGGAGAATAGGCCACGGAGCCGTTTAAACATATAATCCTTATAATCCTTTTCCTTAACTACTTATTGCTTGACCAACTCTAGCAGTGGGTGAGATTTTGGGCAAGCAGATAAGTATAATGAGTTTACAATTATTATAGCGTCACATTTTCTGATTTATTTATGACACTGGATAAAAACACCATAGAAAAAATTGCATATCTGTCCCGCTTGCAGATCGATGACAGGGATATACCCCGTTATACACAGAATCTGTCAGACATCCTTGAATTTGTCGGACAGATGAATGACGTGGATACGAATAATGTCATACCGATGGCGCATCCGCTTGCGGTGACGCAACGGCTGCGTGATGATCAGGTTACCGAAGTCAATCACCGAGACAAATTCCAGGCTATCGCGCCTCAGATTGAATCAGGATTGTATTTGGTGCCAAAGGTCATCGAGTAACTCCGCTGACCCCAGCGTTTTTTTGACAGACTGTAGCTTATAGTTCCTAACTTATTGTAAAGACAACAACAATCGCATCCATGCATCGTAAAACAATCGTCGAATTGTCGCAGGCCCTGCATGCGGGAACCGTATCATCAAGTGAGCTGACCGAGCTTTTCCTGTCACGGATCAAACAACACGATTCCCGACTGAACAGCTTTATCACCCTGACCGAGGAACAGGCATTGACAACGGCACAGGCAGCCGATGAGCGGTTGCAAAACGGCATTGCCGGACCGCTGACAGGCATTCCCATCGCACACAAGGATATTTTTTGTACCGATGGAGTTGCGACAACCTGTGGATCGAAGATGCTGGAAAATTTTATCGCCCCCTACGACGCGACATGCGTTGATAATTTTAACCGGGCCGGTACCGTCATGCTGGGCAAGACCAACATGGACGAGTTCGCGATGGGATCTTCCAATGAGACGAGTTATTACGGTCCGGTGAAAAATCCGTGGGATCAGTCAATGGTGCCCGGCGGATCGTCCGGAGGTTCCGCCGCTGCGGTCGTGGCCCACTTGGTGCCCGGTGCAACAGGCACGGATACCGGCGGCTCCATTCGCCAGCCGGCGGCCTTGAGCGGCTGTACGGGACTGAAACCGACCTACGGACGTGTCTCACGTTACGGAATGGTCGCCTTTGCCTCGAGCCTTGATCAGGCAGGGCCCATCACCAGGACAGCGGAAGATGCAGCATTAATGCTCGAAGTAATGGCCGGATTTGATGAAAAGGATTCAACATCAATGGATACCCCCGTACCAGTATACCGTGGGTCCCTCGACGACCCGATCGAAGGTATCAAGATCGGCTTGCCAAAGGAATATTTCGGGGAAGGTCTGGATGACGGCGTTGCGAGGGTTGTCGACGAAGCCATCAGGGAATACCAGAAACTCGGAGCCACCGTAAAGGAGGTCACCCTGCCCAACAGTTATTTATCCGTTCCCGCCTACTATGTCGTTGCACCGGCGGAATGTTCATCAAATCTGTCTCGTTACGATGGGGTCCGTTATGGTTATCGTTGCAAGAATCCGCATGATTTGATGGATCTCTACAGGCGAACACGCGGTGAAGGTTTTGGTGCCGAGGTCAAGCGCCGGATCATGATTGGTACCTATGTCCTGTCGGCTGGGTATTATGATGCCTATTATCTCAAGGCACAGCAGATACGCCGTTTAATCAGCGATGATTTCACCTCCGCATTCAAGGAGGTCGATGTCATCATGGGACCGACGACTCCCACCGTCGCCTTCGCCCTGGGGGCCAAGATTGATGACCCGATCACCATGTATCTGTCCGATATCTATACAAACGCCATCAATCTTGCAGGCCTGCCGGCGATCTCGATTCCGTCGGGCTTTGTCAATCAGTTACCCGTGGGGTTGCATATCATCGGCAATTATTTTGATGAGGCTCGCTTGCTGAATGTGGCGCACCGTTATCAGCAAGTGACTGATTGGCACCGACAGATCCCGGCGCCATTTGAATAAGCTTTGATGAGCATGATACAGAATATTAACCAATGGCTTACAGGTGACTGACTGATGGAGTGGGAGGTTGTAATCGGGCTGGAGATTCATGCCCAGCTTGCCACCAATAGCAAGATCTTCTCCGGGGCCTCGACGGCCTATGGAGCAGAACCAAATTCCCAGGCCTGTGCCGTTGACCTGGGATTGCCGGGTGTTCTGCCGGTATTGAATCGTGAGGCGGTCACCATGGCAACCAAATTCGGACTGGCGATCGGGGCGACAATAGCACCACGTTCGATATTTGCCCGCAAGAATTATTTTTATCCCGATCTGCCCAAGGGTTATCAGATCAGCCAGTATGAACTACCCGTCGTGACGGGTGGCCATATAGAGATTGAGATTGATGCCGATGACGGTACGCCAACCTCCAAGACGATCAGTATCACCCGCGCCCATCTCGAGGAGGATGCCGGTAAATCCTTGCACGAGGACTTTCGTGGACTGACCGGTATTGACCTAAACCGAGCCGGCACACCGTTGATTGAGATCGTTTCCGAGCCGGATATGCGTTCCGCCAAAGAGGCCGTTGCCTATATGAAAAAGGTCCATTCACTGGTGCGTTATCTCGAAATCTGTGACGGTAACATGCAGGAAGGCTCTTTCCGCTGTGATGCCAATGTCTCGGTGCGGCCTCGTGGTGAGCAATCCCTGGGCACGCGTACGGAACTGAAAAATCTTAATTCATTTCGTTTTGTGGAGCGGGCAATCGACTACGAAGTCGAACGGCAGATCGAGATCCTCGAAGGCGGAGGAAACGTTATCCAGGAAACAAGACTCTATAATACCGACAGCAATGAAACACGCTCAATGCGCAGCAAGGAAGAGGCCTACGATTATCGTTATTTTCCGGATCCCGATCTCCTGCCGCTGGAGCTGGATAAGATTTATATAGAAGGCGTGCGCGCGTCGTTGCCGGAGTTACCCGACGATAAAAAAGAACGCTTCATCTATGAATTCGGCCTCACACCCTATGAGGCGGATGTACTGACAGCGAGCCGGGAGATGGCCGATTTCTTCGAGACCACTGAAAAGGTATCCAACGGAGAGACCAAGCAGGCTGCGAACTGGGTGATGGGTGACCTGCTGGGCGCGCTCAACAAGGGCGGGCTCGAGATTGGTCAAAGTCCCGTTACCGCCCGGATGCTGGGAGGTATGATCAGGCGCATCGCAGATGGCACCATTTCGGGCAAGATCGCCAAGCAGGTCTTCGAGGCGATGTGGGCCGGCGAAGGGGACGCCGATACCATCATTGAATCAAAAGGTCTCAAACAGGTTACCGACAGTGCCGCCATTGAAGGCATCATTGATGATATCATCTCTGCCAATCCACAACAGGTGGCGCAATACCGCGCCGGCAAGGAGAAGGTTTTCGGATTTTTCGTCGGCCAGGTTATGAAGGCTACACAGGGTAAGGCCAATCCCGCACAGGTAAATGACCTGCTGAAGAAAAAGCTCTAGATTGCCAGGGTAATCTCCGAGACATTATTAGCGTTGATTCGATAGCCGCGCATCTCCAGCACCCCTTTGGTGCTCAGTGAAATGATCAGGTACAACGCCTCGGGATAGCCGGCCTCGGCAATATCGATGGCGGAAGGTCGGGCCGGACTGGCGGGATGGGAATGATAGATTGCGAACAGTTCTTCGCCTTTTTCACGTATACGGCGCAAGGCATCGATCTGTTCGGCAGGATCCATCTGATACCGGCACTGTGGAATGGAGGCAATATTCCTCACGGGATATACCCGTACCGGTTGACCTTCTTTGCTCGAGATTAAGCCACAGATCTCCTTGCCGTCAGCGCTCTGGGCATGATGCAGCAATTGATTGACCAGGAAGCGGGGTATCTCGACGGTGACAGGGGAGGTATTCATCTCAGATATAGGTGGATTATGCCGGTAATGGACTGTATCTGCCCATCACCATGCGGCCATGACCGGCTATATCGGCGGCCCCCTCGACATGCGTATAGCCATGTTGTTTGAATAATGCCAGGACACGCTCCTGTTGTTCATGACCATGTTCCACCAACAGCCATCCCTGGTCTCGCAGATACATTTTTGCCTCGCTGACAATGATCCTTATAGCATCCATTCCTTCATTGCCGGCGATCAGGGCGTGTTGAGGTTCGCAGCTCAGATCACCCTGCCTGAGACATGGGTCATCCGTTCTGATATAGGGTGGATTGCTGATGATGATATGGAAGCGTTGACCCTTTAGCGGATCACACCAGCTGCCCGGTAAGAATTTCACATTGTCGATACGCAGGTGTCTGGCATTGCTGCGCGCGACGTCAAGCGCCCTTGCATCGATATCAGTGGCTGTGATCAGGCTGGCGGGACGCTCAGAGGCGATTGCAAGGGCGATTGTCCCACATCCCGTACCCAGATCAGCGATATGGGAATCCTTATCGGCCGGAATAAAGCGCAGTGCCTGCTCAACCAGCAATTCGGTTTCAGGACGCGGTATCAAGGTCGCAGGCGTGACGCCAAGGGATAAGGACCAGAACTCACGCCTGCCTGTCAGATAGGCGACCGGTTCACCGGCCGCGCGCCGTTTAATCAGGTTGCTGTAACGACGCGTTTGCCAGGCGGTGAGTGCGCGTTCCGGCCAGGTATGCAGATAGACCCGATCCTGCATTATGGCATGAGCAAGCAACACCTCTGCATCGATACGCGCTGATTCATAACGTTGTGGCAGCAACTGCTCCGCTATGTGCAATGCACACCGAATGGTCACAGGCTGCCTGGCCGGTTTTATCTGTGCCAATGCCATAGTCGGTAAATCAGGCAACGCCCATCTCCGCAAGTTGTTCCGCCTGGTATTCATTGGTGAGGGGGGCAATTACCTGGTCTAACTGGCCCTGCAGGATTTCATCGAGCTTGTAGAGGGTGAGGTTGATGCGGTGATCCGTCACTCGTCCCTGGGGAAAATTATAGGTACGAATACGCTCTGAGCGATCGCCGCTGCCTACCATGGTTTTGCGTTGCTGGGCCTGCTCAGCCAGTTGTTTCTCCTGAGCCTGTGCGAGCAATCTGGCCTGTAATAGCGAAATGGCACGGGCACGGTTTTTGTGCTGGGACCGTTCGTCCTGGCATTCGACAACGATACCTGTCGGTAGATGCGTCAGGCGAATTGCCGAGTCTGTTTTATTGACATGCTGACCACCGGCTCCCGAGGCACGGAAGGTATCGATCTTGAGGTCTGCCGGATTGACCTCTATCTGGTCTATCTCATCAGCCTCGGCCAGTACGGCTACCGTACAGGCCGAGGTATGGATACGGCCTTGCGATTCGGTCACTGGTACCCGCTGAACGCGATGGACGCCCGATTCGAACTTCAGGCGCGAATAGACCCCCTGTCCTGTAATACGCAGGATAATTTCCTTGTATCCTCCCTGTTCACCTTCGCTGTAACTGATGATTTCAGTATGCCAGCGATGCATTTCGGCATAGTGTGAATACATGCGGAACAGATCTCCCGCAAACAGGGCCGCCTCATTACCACCGGTACCGGCGCGGATTTCAAGAAAAATATCAGCATTGTCGTGGGGGTCGGATGGTACCAGCAATATCTTGATCTCTTGCTCCAGGTTTGAGAGCTGTTGCCGTGAATGCAGCAACTCTTCCTCTGCGAGCGCACGGACAGCGCCGTCATCATCCTCCAGCATCGCCTCGGTGCTGGCGATCTCATCGAGTGTTGTCTTGTATTTGCGGAAACACGAAACCAGCGGATTGACCTGGGCGTATTCCATCGACAGTGCCCGGAAACGTGACTGGTTACCGATGGTATGCGGATCCGCCAGCAGCGCATCCAGTTCCTGCAGACGTTCGGATAACGATTCAAGCTTGTTTCTTAGAGAAGGTTTCACGTCCGCTTATTGATCCTGACTCTTGATATCAAGCAGTTCATGCGCCGCCCTGATCAGATCTTCACGGCCTTCGTAACTGGCCTTGCGTATTTGCACGGTCGGACTATGGATAATCTTGTTACATAATGTCCTCCCCAACATCTGAACGACTTCTTCAGGATCTGCGCCCTGTGTCAGCAAGCGTTTGGCCTTGTTGATCTCGTTATCCCGTATCTGTTTGATTTGTTCCCGATAACTGCGTATGGTTGAAATATTTTCAAGCGACTTGATCCAGCCCATGAAATGGATGACCTGGACATCGATGATCTGCTCGGCCTGAATCGCAGCCTGTTGTCTTGATTTAAGACTTTCATCGATGATTTCTCTCAAATCGTCGACGGTATATAGATATACATCATTCAGATCACCCGCTTCAGGTTCGATATCCCGCGGTACGGCTATATCAACCATCAACATGGGTTGGTGCTTGCGAATCCTGATCGCACTTTCTACCGCACCCTTGCCAAGGATGGGTAACTGACTGGCTGTTGATGAGATGATAATGTCCGCCTGGGGAAGGCGGGCCGGAATCTCGCGCAATGTAATGGCATCGCCGTTCGTTTCCCTTGCCAGTGCTTCTGCCTTTAGCAGGGAACGGTTGGCGATTATGAGGTGTTTGACGCCGTTTTCCCGCAGGTGACGCGCCACAAGCTCGATGGTTTCACCGGCCCCGATGAGCAGGGCTGTATGGTCAGTGATCGATGTGAAGATTTGTCTCGCGAGGCTGACAGCGGCGAAGGCAACTGAAACAGGGTTCGCACCGATTGCCGTATCCGTGCGTACCTGTTTGGCGACGGCAAAGGCATGTTGAAACAGCCTGCCGAGTAAACTGCCTATTGTACCGGCCTCCCTGGCCGATATATAAGCATCTTTGATTTGTCCCAGAATCTGCGGTTCACCGAGTATCATGGAATCCAGGCCACAGGCGACACGCAGCAAATGTTGAACTGCGTCCTGATCGGGATGACAATACATATAAGGGTTGATCTCCCCCGGCGGGAGATTGTGATAGTGGCCAAGCCACTCGATAAGCTGGGAAGAGCCCTCGGTATCTTCCACGCAGCATATCAATTCGGTACGGTTACAGGTCGAAATGATCGCTGCTTCACTGACCTGCGGAAGGGAGGCAAGTTCCTTCAGGACCACTGTCAGATCCTCAGGCGCAAAGACCACGCGTTCGCGTATCTGAATCGGGGCGGTATTATGATTGAGACCAACTGCAAGAAGTGGCATTGAATTACCTGGCTTACACCCATTTGAGCACGTAAAAGGTATCGAATTATCTCCTAAGTATAACAAAGTTAACAGGTTTTATTGAAAATAACGATGCTTGTTGCTGTCCTGACTATTCACTATGGCATAAAAATTGTAAGATATTAAATGGGTAAGGTGACTTTATGAACTTCACAAAGCTGGCATATTTGGTAATTATCCAGGCCATGTTGTTGCAGGGGTGTGCGGGTCTTGGCCGGCAAGCCCTGAATCAGGACTCAAAGGTGCCTGACGCCGCAGCTGTCAAGGACCAGGATACAATCGATCTCCCCAATATAGAATTGAGCCAGGATCTGTTATATCAGATCCTTACGGCGGAGTTTGCCGTCAAGCGCGGTCATTACGAGATGGCGCTCGAAAACTTTCTGCAACTGGCCACTACCACGCGCGATCCGAGACTGGCCAAGGATGCAACCCGCGTGGCCATTTTTCTTCGTGATAACAATCGTGCGCTGGAAGCGGCGAAACTGTGGGTAGAGCTAGACGGAAACGATCCGGAAGCCAGGCAGGCCATCACCGCCGCATATATCCGCAATGACAATCCTGATGCGGCGCTGGAACATATGGAAAAACTCCTTTCCTTGTCATCTGTAGATCAGGATCAGGCCTTTATGATGCTTGCTTCGCTGTTGAGCCGTGAACAGGATATAAAGACGGCATTGCTGGTTATGGAGCGGTTCATAGAAAAACGAAAAGATAATCCCGCCGCCCTTTATGCATACAGTCATCTGGCCGTGCGAGCCGGTGATTTGGAGGATGCGTTATCATCCGTGGACAATGTATTGAAGGTCAAGCCCGACTGGGTTAATGCGATCCTGTTGCGTGCGAGGATATTAGAACTGCAGAACAAGCGCCAGCAGGCAACCAAATACCTTGCTGGAGCCGTGAGAGAGCAACCCAGGGATCTGAATATCCGCTTGTCGTATGCACGCTTGTTGGTGGATGCGCAACGCTTTGAAGAGGCTGTACCCCAGTACGAAAAGGTGATCAAACAATCTCCTGATAACGGTGAGGTCCTGTTTACGCTAGGCCTGCTTAATTTACAACTTAATAACATTGATGATGCAGAGCGATATCTCAAGCGGGTCGATGAGCTGGGCATAAGGGGTGACGAGGTCAATTTTTACCTGGCGAGGATTGAAGAATCCAAGGAGAATTATCCGCAGGCCATTGAATATTATTCTCTGGTCAATGCCGGTGATAATTATTTTGAGGCGAGGACCCACATTGCCGTCTTGATTGCCCGGCAGGGCGATCTGGACGAAGCTCGCAACCAGCTGCATCTTCTGCAATCGCAATTCCCGGCCCAAATAGAACGTCTAGCGTTGATCGAAGGAGATTTATTACGGGAGAAGGGTTCCTATGATGAGGCCATGAACGTCTATGACGCTGTACTTGAAGAATCACCAGAAAACAAGGCCATCCTGTATGCACGGGCCCTGACAGCGGAAAAACTCGATATGCTCGATATCCTGGAGCAGGATCTGAAAAAGATTATCGAACTGGATCCTGACAATATCGATGCATTGAATGCCCTGGGATATACCCTCGCAGATCGTACCGACCGGTATGAAGAGGCCTATGACTATATCAAGCGTGCCTATGAACTGAAGCCACAGAACAACGCCATTCTGGACAGTATGGGATGGGTACTATATCGTCTTGGCAACTATACTGAAGCGGTCAAGTACTTACGTGAATCACTGTCTTTACATGCTGATGCCGAAGTCTCGGCACACCTGGGCGAGGTATTATGGGTTATGGGAGATCAGGAAGATGCGCGCGAGATCTGGGAACAGGCGCTCAAATTATCACCCGGCGATAAAATCGTCATCGAGGTAATGGAACGATTCGGCAAATCCTCCAACAGGGACCTGAAATAACGTTCGTTCAAATCCCTTTTCATCCACTTGAGGATCATATCGCTGCGGAAATGCAACCGATATGACCATGGTATGCAAGGCCACTGTGATGCTGATGCGCTGGATCATGCTGATCTTCATGCTGTTGATCTCAGCCTGTGCCAGTGTCCCCCCTGCAACCACACCGGCGGTTTCGCCCGAGATCGTTTGGCAGGTGAGAAAATCCCGCCTGGCTACATATACTTCATGGGAATTGAGCGGGCGTCTAGCGATAAAAGGTACCCGTGACAGTTGGAGTGCGGCGATTCATTGGACACAAAACAACAAGGCCTTTGATATCCACTTGATGAATCATTTCGGGCAAACCGTGGCGCAACTGAGCGGTCATCCCGGCCGGGTTACATTACAGACTTCCGAGGAATCAGTAACTTCGAAAGACGTGGGCACTTTGTTGCAACAACACTTTGGCTGGGGCCTGCCCGTTCAGGGGATGCGTTACTGGGTACTGGGATTGCCTGATCATCACAGGGTCAAGGAAATGGAGCTGGATCAGGAGGGACGTTTAAAATCCCTCGCGCAACTGGGCTGGCGGATAAAATTTGAACGCTATCGCAGGTTCGGAGAGGTTGAAATCCCCGGCAGGCTGCTACTCGAATACCCTTCGTTAAACGTGCGGCTGGTCATTGATCACTGGCAATTAGATGATGACAGCGCATCGGTGGTGCCAGGTCCGGGTAGTGCCCTGCATGCATTACATATAGATGACAAACACTACAACAATTAACTGGCCGGCACCTGCCAAGGTGAATCTATTCTTGCACATAACAGGCCGCCGCTGGGACGGCTATCATCTGCTACAGACTGTCTTCCAGTTTCTGGATTATTGCGACCTGTTGTCCTTCGATGTCCGCAATGATGGAGTGATACGTCGAGTGAACGGTATTCCAGGTTTACCCCCGGAAAAGGACCTGATCATCCGCGCCGCACAATTACTGCAACGAACCACCGGCACAAAACAGGGTGCCGATATTCATATTGACAAGAAGATCCCGCTAGGGGGTGGCCTGGGAGGCGGGAGTTCCGATGCCGCGACTACCTTGACGGCACTCGACAAGCTATGGGATACGGCGCTGACACGCGAGCAGCTTCTTGGCCTGGGATTGCAACTGGGAGCGGATATCCCAATTTTTTTATCGGGTCAGGCATCATGGGCGGAAGGTATTGGTGAACAGTTGACGCCGATTTCACTGCCGGAACCGTGGTATGTCGTTATCGTTCCTCCCTGCCATGTCGATACGGCCGGAGTTTTTAACAAGACGGAATTGACACGCGATAGTCATCCGATCAAAATAGAAAACTTTCTTTCCGGGCAGGTAGTTAACGTATGTGAGCCGGTGGTGTGCGAGGCGTATCCGCCGGTAGCGCGTGCCCGGGAATGGTTGTCAGAATTCGGGACTGCCAGGATGAGCGGCACGGGCGCATGCGTTTTTGCACCATTTGACAAAAGAGATCATGCGAATCATGTGCTTAATAAACTGCCTGCCGGGTGGGTGGGATTTATAGCGAAAGGATTGAACCGCTCCCCGCTCTTCGATATGGCATAGGCGGTATGGTAGGCCATACTTGGGGTGAGGGGATTTTCAGATATATTGGGGTGTAGCCAAGCGGTAAGGCACGGGGTTTTGATCCCCGCATTCCCAGGTTCGAATCCTGGCACCCCAGCCATCCGTACTGACAATAAACGCTGATAATCATTACGTGGGTAATTAATGTTGAATTATACAAATTCTGACAAGTTTTTTGATGCAGATTCGAGGATGATGGTGTTTACAGGCAATGCCCATCCACAATTGGCACAGGATGTGGTGAACTGCCTCAGCATACCGCTGGGCAAGGCCAATGTCGGACGATTCAGTGATGGTGAGATTGCAGTGGAGATCATGGAAAACGTCCGTGGCAAGGATGTCTTTATCTTGCAACCGACCTGTAATCCGACCAATGGCAATCTGATGGAATTGATGCTCATGGTTGATGCGATACGTCGATCATCAGCCTATCGTATCACCACGGTAATACCCTATTTCGGTTATTCACGTCAGGATCGCCGGCCGCGATCCGCGCGTGTTCCCATCAGTGCCAGAGTGGTCGCCGATATGATCAGCCGGGTGGGTGCCAACAGGGTTCTGACCGTAGATCTGCATGCCGATCAGATACAGGGTTTTTTTGATATCCCGGTGGACAATGTTTATGCCTCACCGGTCCTGTTATCGGATATCTGGCGCAAGAAATATCCCGATCTGATCGTCGTATCGCCCGATGTGGGTGGTGTGGTACGGGCGCGCGCCCTAGCTAAGCGGCTCGACGGTGCTGATCTGGCGATCGTTGATAAACGACGGCCCGGGCCCAATGAGGCAAAGGTAATGAATATCATCGGTGATGTTGAAAACAGGACCTGTATCCTGATCGATGACATGGTGGATACGGCCGGAACCTTATGTGAGGCCTCGCGCGTATTAAAACAGGAAGGCGCCAGCCGTGTGGTAGCATATTGCACCCATGCCGTGCTGTCCGGTTCCGCGGTGGAACGTATTGCGGCATCGGATATGGATGAACTGGTGGTAACCGATACTATCCCTCTCAGCGGGGACGCCGCGGCCAATGCGAAGATACGTGCGCTGAGTATCGCCGGGATGCTGGCGGAAACCATGCGGCGTATCAGTGATGAAGAGTCGGTGAGTTCAATATATATGGATTAGGTAACCGGGTTAAGGTTGTAAACATTTGTTTGATCTTGCGGGTTGGCGGATACCGGGTCGCAGGTATTCCACTAACGCTTTAATACTATTGATGTTGGAGAAATGTAATGAGTATAAACTACGAGTTGAATGCAGCCATTCGTCACGACATGGGGAAGGGTGCGAGCCGCCGCCTGCGTCGCGAAAAAAGGCTTCCCGCCGTCATTTACGGTGGCGGCAAAGAGGCTACCCCGATCGTTCTCGATCATGATATGGTTTTGCACAGTCTGGATAACGAAGCCTTTTATTCACACATATTGAATATCTCGGTGGACGGCACTGTTGAAAAGGCAGTACTCAAGGATTTGCAAAGGCATCCGCATAAACCTACCCTGTTGCATCTTGACCTGCAACGTGTCAGCGAAACGGAAAAGCTGCGTATGCATGTGCCACTGCATTTCACCGGTGAGGAAAAGGCGCCGGGTGTCAAGCAATCTGGTGGTGTGATTTCCCATTTAATGAATGATGTGGAGATCAGTTGCTTTCCGCAAAACCTGCCTGAATACCTTGAGATCGATATATCCAATCTGCAAATGAATGAAGCCTTGCATCTGTCGGATATTTCCACCCCCGAGGGCGTTGAGATCGTCGAGCTCACTCACGGGGCAGATCATGATCAACCGGTGGTGTCCATCCATATGCCACGTGCCGCGGTCGAGGCCGAGGAAGAAGTGGTGAGCGAGGAGGCCTCTGCCGAGACTGAACCCACCACCGAGGAGGAAGAAGCAAAGCCCGAGGAAGGAGAGTCATCTTGATCATGCGGGGATACATCATCTCCGATCGGGGATGATCGAGCTTGTCTTGTCGGATTGATTTGGTCGTCGGGCTGGGTAACCCGGGACTGGATTACGAACATACACGTCACAATGCCGGATTCTGGTTCGTCGATGAACTGGCGAGGACGATGGCTGCGCCATTCAAACTGGTAACGCGATTACATGGCCAGGTGGCGGATGTTTCCTTCGCTACGCATACAGGTCGCTTGTTTAAACCGGCAACCTATATGAACCAGAGTGGGCGCGCAGTTGCCGCGATAAGTCGATACTACAGGATTGCAGCACAAAACGTCCTGGTTGTACACGACGATATTGACCTGACGCCCGGTACGGTGCGATTAAAAAAGGACGGGGGTGACGGTGGACACAACGGTTTGCGGGATATCATTGCCGCATTGGGCGGAAATCGTGATTTTTTGCGGTTACGCATCGGTGTCGGTCATCCGGGCAGCGCGGACAAGGTAATCGACTACGTATTAAAAAAGCCCTCGAGTGGTGATAAAAGGATGATTGTCGCGGCGATCAATAATGCTATCGATCTTGTCCCGGTGATTGTGGCGGGGGAATTTGAAAAAGTCATGAACCAGCTGCATCGCAGGTCGACGTCGTCAGCACAGGATCCGGCCACAAGATAATGTTGATCGTGCTTACCGGACCGGATATCTGAGATGGGATTTAAATGCGGTATCGTCGGCCTGCCCAATGTCGGCAAGTCAACATTATTCAATGCCCTGACACGTGCAGGGATCGACGCGGCGAATTATCCCTTTTGTACCATTGAGCCCAATATCGGGATCGTGCCCGTGCCCGATTCACGCCTGGACGTGATTGCGGGTATCGTCAAGCCCCGGCGCACAGTTGCTGCCACCATGGAATTCGTTGATATCGCAGGTCTTGTTGCAGGGGCATCCAAGGGAGAGGGATTGGGCAACAAATTTCTGGCCAATATTCGTGAGACCCAGGCTATCGCACATGTGGTACGCAGTTTCGAGCATGGTGATATTACACATGTTTCCGGACATATCAATCCCGCGCACGATATCGACACCATTAATACCGAACTTGCATTGGCGGACCTTGAAACCGTTGACCGGCAGCTGCAGCGTGCCGCCAAGATGACGAAGAGTGGTGACAAGGAGGCGATTGCGCAGACGAATCTGCTACAGAAGATCCATCAGCAGCTTGACAATGGCAAGCCACTCCGGGCGCTTGTATTGGATAGTGATGAACTATCAAGATTGCAGCCTCTTAATCTGCTGACCCTGAAACCGACCATGTATATTGCCAATGTCGCTGAAGACGGTTTTAGTGATAATCCCTATCTTGACACTGTAGCTGATATCGCCGGACAGGAAGGTGCAGTGGTGGTAGCGATATGTGCAGCCATCGAATCCGAGATCGCCGAACTGCCCGATGAAGAAAAGATCGTCTTCCTCGAAGATCTGGGCCTGCAGGAGCCGGGATTGAATCGGGTCATTCAGGCAGGTTATCAATTACTGGGATTACAGACCTTTTTTACTGCTGGGGAAAAAGAGCTACGTGCCTGGACCGTGAAGATCGGGGCCAAGGCTCCCCAGGCGGCCGGCGTCATTCATACCGATTTCGAAAAGGGCTTTATCCGTGCCGAGGTGATAGGGTATCAGGATTTCATAGAGCTGGGAGGTGAGCAGGCGGCCAAAGAAGCCGGGAAGTGGCGGTTGGAGGGTAAGGACTATACCGTGCAGGATGGCGATATCATTCATTTCCGGTTCAATGTTTGATCAAGCGCAAACGTCGGTGTAGCGAATACAGCAATCACGTTGCCTTGACAGGCGCAGGGCTACCTTGCAAGATAAGGTCCCTTTTTAATCTCATATGGCTATGTAGCTCAGTTGGTTAGAGCGCGGCACTCATAATGCTGAGGTCGGTGGTTCAAGTCCACCCATAGCCACCAACCGCATATTCTGCCGATCCATCGAAATCCGACACTGGTTCACCGCTTGATGCAATCATCTAAGGTTGAACGAGGTAGTGACCTTGCAAGGATTGTACGATGCTAGTCTTGCAGGGAATAAGACAGCGAGGTGGATCTGGATGTCTCATTGGGACGGGAAGACGCACTGTTCGCTGACAGGGAAGTATTGGGTGCCGTAATGGGGGGCATGCGTACGGTTAGCGGGGTGGGTTGTCTACCCATGCGTTGTTCATAGATTGCCGTATAGGCCATGATATTCTCGATGTAATTGCGCGTTTCAGATATGGGCAGGGTCTCTGTCCACAGGTCAGAAGCCACGATGCCTTTTTCCGGAAGCCATTTCTTAACACGATAAGGGCCTGCATTATATGCAGCAGATGCCAGTACCGGGTTATTGTCATACCGATTGAGGGCCTTGCGCAGGTAGTTCATGCCGAACTGGAGGTTGTTGCTGACATCGAGGATATCAAAAGTGTGATTGATCTCTATATCAAGGCCTTTGGCAAGTTGTTTTGCCGTATGTGGCATTACCTGCATGAGCCCCAGGGCTCCTGCGTGGGATCGGGCGTCGATCGTGAATGCACTCTCCTGGCGAATGATTGCGTAGGCAAATGCCGGATCAATATGGTTGATTTTCGCCTGTGACAAAATCTGATCCTGATGTACCAGGGGGAAGCGCAATTCCAGATCATCACTATATTGTGTGCGAGCGATGGTCAGGATTGCACGATCATGCCAGCCCCAGTTCTGGGCGAGTTTCGCTGCCTGGCTTAACTGTTGTTCTGTCATCGTATAGGTTGCATAGTACCATTCACGTCTGGCATCAATAATGCGATCAAGCAGATAGAGTTCCCGCGCACGCTGTATGCCCGGATTCTGTTCAATGGCGGACAAATCTTCCTGATTGACTTGCAGCGGTGCGGCATTCAAGCGATAAGGAGCTTCCACACGGTCTGCGGACAAAAAGCCGTAATAACTTCGTGTCTGTGCCAGGGAGAAATAGATTTCCTCTGCGAGGTTGTCCTGTTGCTGCTTTTCCAGGGCGCGGGCTCGCCAGTATTGCCATCGATATGATTGTTGCTGGTCCGCGCCCAACAGACTGATCCAGGCAAGCACGGCATCCCAGTTTTCCTGGGAGAGCGCCGAACGAACGCGCCATTCGCGCAGCTGATCATCTTCCACGTCGGGATCTATTACCGCCAGCCAGCTTAGTGCTTCAGGTCTGCCGCGTACTGCCAGGACGATGGCCAGATAACGATCGAGGGCCGCAAGTTCGCTTTCATTGAATGTATAACGGTGGCGTATAGTGTTTTCCCATATATTGATTGCCTGTAGTGGGTCACTTTGGGCTATGCGTTTGATGCCATAGAGCAGGATTGCATTGCGCATGGGATGTCCGCTTGCAAATCCTTCATCGGTAAGTATCAACGTTGGATTGGAATAAACCTTGATCCATAGCCTGGTCCACTGTTGATTCCCGGGCGTCTGAAAGCGGATCAGGTATCTGGCAAGGATCAACTTATGCTTATCCATTGCGAGCTGGATTCGATTCCATATGAGGTCTTGCGTCATGCCGCCATCTGTATACCAGGCCTTGAAGATACGGTCACATACCCGTGGTTGAGAATATCCTACCAGCCACAGGTGTTCGATATTTTCATATGCCTGCTTTGTTCTGCCGGTCTTGAGTAACGCCCATCTGTATTGGCATTGTAATTCGGTGTTGTTTGTTGGTCGATAAAAGTCGAGATATTGTTCCCATTTATTTTGCTGCGCCAGGGACGTCAGCCATGCATGGCGAAGTTGCTTTTCGAGCGGGCTGTTTGCGTAATCCTTGAGGAAAGCATCGATCTTTTCTGCAGGAATCCTGGAAAGTTGTCGGCGCATGTTTTCCAGCTGTAGATAGGGATAAAGTGGGTAAGTCGACAGCGAATCCATCAATCGTTGGAATTCAGTTAGTTGACCGTTTTGTAACGCATGTTCCGCAGCCAAAAAATCGTCACGCTGAGTGACAAAAACGTCCGATTCATCGGCCATGACAAAGCCGCTCATCAGGACAGCCATACATGCGAAGATTATTATAAACGGGTGGGACATATAAAATATTATGAAAACTTCGTGCCAGTATTCGGTTTAGCGGCATTGACCAGTTTATTAGTGTTTACGTACGAATCTGACGGTTTAGAGTTCTGGATACGGACAGAACCACTCATAACGATTTGCAAAGTGGTGCTAGAGGATTGGTTAATCTACCTTCCCTGATTTCTATTTTCACAGAATGTATCTCTGCGTCCTTAAAGATTACCTGTTGATATCAGGTGGGTATAAAAAGCGGTGCACCCGCTGGCGCACCGCTGTCTGAATGCCTGTTATTTGGCCATCTCTTTCAAAGCCTTGAGCGGTTGAACCTTGACGACATTACGCGCAGGTTTGGCCTTGAACATCATCTCCTCGCCGGTAAAGGGATTGATCCCCTTGCGTGCCTTGGTTGCCGGTTTGCGGTTAACCTTGATTTTGAGCAGGCCGGGTAATGTAAAAACCTGGGCGGAACCCGGTTTTACGTGTCCTTCAATGACCAGTTTAAGTTCATCAAGCACGCTGGCAACCTGATTTTTCGTGAGATCTGTGCTGGCGGAGATGTGTGACAAGAGGGCTGAACGTGTGTAAGGGTCTTTGACGGCTTTCGCGCGCTTTGCTGCTTTTTTCACTGTGGATTTCTTTTTAGTGCCGGCTTTTTTCTTGGTGGCCATGGTCGTCTCCTTATGGTTTGAATAGGGTGATGATGTAACCTCGAATTCGCCTATAATATTGTAGGCGCAGGATATCAGCGTATATAGTAAATCGCAATGTTTTGTTGTGGTATAGATGTGGTATTAATTTGCAATAGTATTTGCATCTTGATGGTCTGAAAAAACAACCGATATTACCGGAAACGTGTCGTCACGAAAGCACAAAAATTATTCTGCACCGTTTTATAAAAGAGAGTCATTGCGGTTTGGTTGTACCCAGTGTGGTGCCTGTTGCAAGGGTGGCCCTGATTATATGGTATGGCTGGAGGACAATGAGCCTGAAAAGATCCGTGAATTTCTCGGTATCAGCCGTTCCTGGCTCTACAGGCGTTACGTATTGCGACTTGCCCGTAACGAGAAGGTGCTGAGATCCCGACCCGACGGCAATTGCATTTTTCTGGACGATGAGGGGAGGTGCGGTATCTATCCGGTGCGCCCGCTGCAATGCGCGAGTTATCCTTTCTGGCCCGAGATCGTCACGTCATCCAAGGCTTGGCGCAGGGAAGCCAGGCGTTGCGAAGGGATTGATCGAGGTGAACCTGTTGCGGCCAAGAAGATAGAGGCCATCATTTCCATGCAGCAGAAAAAACCGGATGATTCCAGTAGTGGGCAGTAAGCAGGACGTCATCTTATCCCTGCATATCTCCTCGGATGATTATCTCTATTATTACAAGGGCAAGGCAAAATATATCCTGGCAGTCAGCCTCGACGGTAAAAGGGTGAGATTCCCCGCAAGTGCACTGCAAAGGTTTCTGACTCATGAGGGGATATCCGGGCAGTTCCGCTTGTGCTACGACGAGCATAACAAAATGATCAGTATCGAGAAGATTCATGACTGATCGCGACAACACCATTGCCCGCCTGCTGGAAGTTATGGCGCAGTTACGCGACCCCGAAACCGGCTGTACCTGGGACAGGAAACAGACATTTAATACCGTCCTCCCCTATACCATCGAGGAAGTCTATGAGGTTGCTGATGCCATCGAACGTGATGATATGGAAGCCCTGCGTGATGAGCTGGGTGACCTGCTGTTTCAAGTTGTGTTTCATGCCCGGATAGGTAAGGAGGCTGGCCATTTTGATTTTGACGACGTAGTTGCCGGTATCGTGGCAAAACTCGTTCGGCGACACCCACATGTATTTGCTGAAAGGCAAACGAACTCGAAAGAGGGACAGCATCTTCCATGGGAGCAACTCAAGCGTCAGGAACGCCGTCAGGGCGAAGACCCCGGAAGCCGGGAGGTCAGCGTACTGGATGGTATTACCCCCGGTTTGACCGCATTCCTGAGGTCGGTGAAATTACAGCAACGTGCCGCCGCAGTGGGTTTTGACTGGCCGGATGTATATGCCGTGCTGGATAAAGTTGCGGAGGAACTGACCGAGGTGCGTGAAGTAATTGAGAATCGGGTTCAACATGAACGGCTTGTGCATGAACTTGGTGATCTGTTATTGGCTGTCACCAATCTTGCGCGTCATAGTAATATTGATCCAGAAATCGCCTTGCATCAGGCCAACAAGCGATTTGAACAGCGATTCCGTTGGATCGAAAGCCAACTTCTGCAGCAAGGTCGCAAGCTTCGGGAAACCGATCCGGACGAAATGGAAGCGCTTTGGCAACAGGCTAAAAGACATGAGAAAAATCCTGGCTAAGGGATATCATGATGCGATGACCCTCTCTCCGTGCATCAGGCAGCCGCGAGTCTCTCGTGAGTCCATATCGCATGGCTATCCCGGCCATTACCCAAAGGTTGCATATGAAATGCATTTTACTCATTAAAGTCTGTAATTCCGTGTGCCGTTACGGTGTTTGAGGCACCAGTTGAAAATTGCTTGTATTTCAATATACAGGGTCCCGGAGCAGATTAATGGAGGATGCAAAATGATGGATTTTCTGATGGAAGCTGTGATTCTGTCGTTTACCATGGGTGGGATCTTCGGCGCCATCGTGGCGATGCTGCTGAAATCCGGCAAACAATGGGAAACCAAACAGGCTCTGATCTATTATAACGAGGATGAGCGTCCCAAAGTCAGGCGCAGTTAAAAAGCGGCCCAAATCCGCTTACATGTATGTCTGAGGTGTTGCGGTTATACGGCGGACTTTCCTGTATTACAGCGCATAGAGCCTCTTTGAAGGCTGATTTCAGCTGGAAATGTCCCTGAAAAAGTAGTAACTTGATCTGTCCTGCACACTAAAAATTGGAGCATGGGACGCAAGTTATTTATTAAAACATTCGGTTGTCAAATGAACGAGTATGATTCCGCCAAAATGGCGGACGTGCTTGGTGAATCACACGGTCTGGAGTTAACGGTCCACCCCGATGAAGCCGATGTTCTGTTATTGAATACCTGCTCCGTGAGGGAAAAAGCCCAGGAAAAGGTATTTTCTCAACTGGGAAGATGGCGGGCATGGAAGCAGTCTCGCCCCTGGATTGTCATCGGAGTTGGTGGTTGTGTCGCCAGTCAGGAAGGTGACGCCATTCTTGCACGTGCCCCTTTTGTTGACCTCGTGTTTGGTCCCCAGACACTCCATCGTCTCCCGCAGATGCTGGAGGAAGTGGAGCGAAATCGCATTCCAGCAGTCGATATCTCGTTTCCGGAAATCGAGAAATTTGATGCCTTGCCAACCCCCCGCGTAGACGGCCCCACGGCCTTTATCTCCATCATGGAGGGTTGCAGCAAATATTGTTCATTCTGCGTTGTGCCCTATACCCGCGGCGAGGAGATGAGCCGACCATTCGATGACGTGTTGAATGAAGCAGCAATCCTGGCTGAGCAAGGCGTACGGGAAGTGACCTTGCTGGGCCAGAACGTAAACGGGTATCGCGGAACCATGGATGGTGGCGGTGAAGCTGATCTTGCCTTGTTGATATCCTATATCGCGAAGATTGAAGGTATTGATCGTATACGTTATACCACGTCCCACCCGGTGGAATTCACGGACTCCTTGATACAGTCGTATGCGGATGTGCCACAGTTGGCCGACCACGTACATCTGCCGGTACAGAGTGGCTCTGATCGCATCCTGAACCTGATGAAGCGTGGTTATACCTCGCTGGAATATAAATCGATTATACATCGCCTCAAACAGGTGCGCCCCGGTATAAGCGTGTCTTCCGATTTTATCGTCGGCTTTCCCGACGAGACTGATGAGGATTTTCAGGCGACCATGGATCTGATTGATACGATCGGTTTCGATCATTCATACAGTTTCCTGTACAGCGCAAGGCCGGGAACGCCCGCCGCATTTTATCAGGATAACGTCCCGCAGGATATCAAGCAAAAACGTTTGGGGATTTTACAGCAGCGTATCAATGAACATGCCTCCGTTATCGCTCGAAACATGGTCGGAACCATCCAGAGCGTACTGGTCGAAAGGCCGTCCCGGAGGAATTCATCACAACTGGCGGGCCGAACTTCCAATAACCGGGTTGTCAATTTCAGCGGCAACCCGGACCTGATCGGCGGTTTTGTCGACATCAGGATCACACAATCACTACCCAATTCCTTGCGGGGGGATATCGTATCCCCGGAGGGGGTTCAAACGGATGGTTACATGGCGCATGAACTTCATGCACTGGAATCACATTAGACGGGATGATTAACGAGTACCCTTGAACGCATTTTTGAAATCATGTGACATTGTGCTGGAACCCGTCGATAACCAGCGCCTGGCGAATCTCTGCGGGCAATTTGATGAACATCTGCGTCAGCTCGAGCGCGGCCTCGGGGTCGAGATTAATAACAGGGGGAACATATTTCGTGTGATCGGCGACGCGAGGCCTGTTAGTCTGGCCAGCAAACTCCTGAAAACACTGTATGATGAGACGAAGGATTCACCGTTGACACCCCATAGGGTACACATGTCCCTGTTAGAGATTGATAGCGGGCTCAATCCGGTTGCAGCGGATGAAGAAGAGACCGCCATACACACCAAACGCGGCAACATAAGGGCGCGCGGTCCGGCCCAAAGACGTTATATCAATAATATCATTCGCAACGACATCAATTTCGGCATAGGTCCTGCCGGGACTGGCAAGACCTATCTCGCCGTGGCCTGTGCAGTGGAGGCCCTGGAACGCGAAGAGGTCAGGCGCTTGTTGCTGGTGCGACCGGCGGTTGAGGCAGGCGAGAGACTGGGGTTTCTGCCTGGTGCAAAAGATAGACCCGTATCTGCGCCCCTTATATGATGCCTTATATGAGATGCTGGGTTTCGAGCGCGTTGCACGACTTGTCGAGCGTAATGTCATTGAAATCGCACCGCTTGCATATATGCGTGGACGTACCTTGAATGAATCATTCATTATCCTCGATGAAGCGCAGAATACCACCATAGAGCAGATGAAAATGTTCCTCACACGGGTCGGCTTCGGTTCAACTGTGGTCGTGACGGGAGATGTGACTCAAACGGATCTGCCGCGCGGTCGTAAATCAGGGTTGCGACATATTGTCGAGGTACTCAAGGATGTGGAAGGTATCAGTTTTACTTTCTTTCAGGCCAGGGATGTTGTTAGACATCCGCTTGTGCAGCGTATCGTATCGGCATATGAAGAATATGAGGCCAAGAAGCCGGCACAGAACGGCGGGGATATTCCCCATGACTGACGTTGTCGTTCAGCGGGCCGTTACTGAAGTACCCGAGAAACTGCTACCGGATAATGCACGGATAGAGAGGTGGGTAATTGCAGCCCTGGGTGGAAAACATAACAAAGCCCAAGTTACCATTAGAATCGTTGATAATCAGGAAAGCCAGCATCTTAATGAGACGTTCCGTCACCGAACGGGCCCGACGAATGTTTTATCGTTCCCATTTGAAAATCCCGAAATCTTGCAGCCTCCCCTGTTGGGGGATGTGGTTATTTGCGCCCCCCTGGTCATGACAGAGGCCGGTGAACAGGGCAAGGAAAGTGAGGCTCACTGGGCGCATCTCGTGATTCACGGGGTGCTGCATCTTGTCGGCTATGATCATGATGACAACAAGGCGGCGGTGATTATGGAGGAACTGGAAACCAGGATCATGGCGGAACTGCACTATCCGGATCCTTATGTGATCAATGAACCGGTGTAAGCTGCAAACATTCATGCGACTATTGAATCCCGGATCGACAATTGCTGAACAGGCAACCTGGGAACGTGGCTGGAAGAACACCCTGTTGTATACGAGTGTGATGCCATGAATGATGACAAGCCGGGGAATACCTCGTCGCAACGTTCCTGGTTGGATAAATTAAGCCAGGCGTTACTGGGCGAACCCAGAGACCGGCAGCAACTCATCGAAATCCTGCGGGAATCCCAGCAACGCCATCTGCTGGATATTGATGCCCTGGCGATGATCGAGGGCGTGATGGAAGTCTCCGAAATGCAGGTTCGGGATATCATGATACCCCGTGCCCAGATGGTCGTTGTGGAACGTGATGCTTCACTCAAGGATATCCTGCCGACAGTCACCCAATCTGCCCATTCGCGATTCCCGGTAATCGGTGACAGCAAGGATGAAGTGATCGGCATATTGATGGCAAAGGATCTGCTTGCCTATTTTATGGACGGTGGCAATCATACATTCAATGTGCGTGATATTCTGCGTCCGGTGGTCTTTATCCCTGAAAGCAAGCGGCTCAATGTGTTATTGAATGAATTCCGTTCCAGCCGTAACCATATGGCCATCGTGGTGGATGAATATGGAGGTGCCGCGGGTCTGGTCACGATTGAAGATGTGCTGGAGCAGATTGTGGGTGAGATTATTGATGAACATGATATCGATGAAGGCACCTATATCATGAAGCACAGCGATGTAAATTATACACTTAAAGCATTATTGCCGATTGAGGAGTTCAATGAGTATTTCGGTGCCGATTTCAGTGATGAGGAATTTGATACCATTGGTGGGCTGGTAATGAATGCGTTTGGTCATTTGCCGAAACGTGGCGAGTTACGCGATATTGACAGATTCCGTTTCAAGGTCCTGCATGCGGACAGCCGGCGCATACATCTTTTACAGTTGACCATGCATAACGAAGCCACCATACCCGAATCATCCTCCGGCAACTGATTCCGGATTATCGATCTGATGACTACCCGTTGGTTGGGATACCTGTTCACGGTCTTTGCAGGCGCAATAATGCCTTTGGCGTTTGCGCCCTTCTCGTTCTATCCTGTTGCCCTTTTTGCTCCCGCTGTATTATTTGCCTTGTGGCTGCGGGCCACACCATTGCAGGGGCTTCTGCTCGGCGGCTTGTTTGGCATCGGTATGTTCGGCACGGGAGTAAACTGGATTTTCATCAGTATCCATGATCACGGTTATGTCAATTTGTGGCTATCGATCTTTATAACCTCGTTGTTCATTATTGTGCTTTCAATTTTTCCAGCCATGGCTGGATATTGCGCAGTCCGCTATAGATCATGGGCTTCATCCCGTGTTGACGGCATTACCAGCGTACTGGTATTCCCTGCCGTATGGGTGCTGTTTGAATGGATACGGGGATGGTTTCTGACGGGCTTCCCATGGCTCAATCTCGGCTACAGCATGATCGACACTCCACTTGCGGGATGGGCCCCGTTATCCGGGATCTACGGAGTTTCGCTGGTGTCCGCGTTTTGCAGCGCACTGCTGATGGCGACCTTTGGACTTGAACGCTACAGGGTACGGGGTGGGTACGTCATTTTAATTATCTGTATCTGGTTGGCGGGTGCTTCGCTGTTGCATGTTGCTTGGACACGGCCGGACGGTTCTCCTGTCAAGGTAGCCGTAGTGCAGGGGAATATTCCACAGGATCTCAAGTGGCATCCCGAGATGAGGCAGCCCACCTTTGATCTATATACCAGTTTAACGGAGAAGCACTGGGATAATGATCTGATCATCTGGCCGGAGACAGCACTTCCGGCGTTTTATAACGAGGCACGTGCATATCTCAACGATCTCGGCAAGGAGGCGCGCGCCCATCACAGTGACCTGCTTGTCGGCTTGCTCTATCTGGATCCGGTCAACCAGCGTTATTACAACACCATGGTCAGTATTGGTACCAGGGAACGTTTGTATCACAAACAACACCTCGTTCCGTTTACCGAATATCTTCCCTTGAAATCTGTGCTTGCCGGAATTGTCGATTTCATGAATGTTCCCATGTCCAATTTCAGTGCCGGCAGTGCCGACCAACCGCTATTACAGGCCGCGGGTCATAAAATCGGGATGTCTATATGTTTCGAGGATGCCTTTGGCGAAGAAATAATACATGCGTTGCCTGAAGCGACCATGCTGGTTAATGTCAGCAATGACGCATGGTTTGGGAATTCCATCGCACCCCATCAGCACCTGCAGATGGCGAGAATGCGCGCCCTTGAATCCGGCAGACCCTTGATACGGGCGACCAATACCGGAGTTTCGGCGACTATTGACCACAAAGGCAGGATACAGGCTGTCGCACCGCAATTTACGGAGTTTGTGTTATCGGCAAAGGTACAACCGATGGCCGGTGCTACACCTTATGTGCGCGTGGGGAATTATCCGGCGGTGATTACAATATGCCTGATGCTGGTCGTTGCCTTCTTTGTTGGCAGGGCAAACAAAAAGGGCGACGTTGAGGAAGATTCCTGAGGCCAGCTCGGATCACATTAGTTACTCAGCTCTTGTGTCCCCGTTCATGAGGGCGGGTGAACAGTGTGGAGTGACACCTGGGGCACGGGGGTATATGACCGGTGGCGTGGAAGTGTACGACCTGACCACATTGATCGCATACTAGACTGCCAATCCCGGTAATTTCCCCGGTATGATATTTACCGGCCATCCGGGCGCGTTCTTCCAGCGCCATGAGTTCGAGTTTTGTGTTATCGGCAACAGAGGCAAACAGTTCCAGGATGCGGTTCTCAATCAGGCTGATATCGAATTTAAACCAGTCGGCGAGATCCTTCGCCTCGGGTCCCGCCAGGTAATCGGCGACATCCTCGATATCACGTTTTATATAGTCGCCGATCCTTTCCGCCTCTTCGCGACTGAGTTCGCCGAGTTCCACGGCCTTTTGTTGCGCCATGTCCACCAGATGGCCAAGTACCGGTCTGGCCTCATGTTCGAGGTTGTCATAGGCTGTCTTGAGACGTTCCAGCATGCGGTTATAGCCGTGGACAAGTCTTTGCCCGGGATCAGTTGGATTATCTTTAGTTGTCATACTATTACCTTCATATCACCTGATTCGAACTGCATTTTTGAGCGCAAACCGGCTTGTGCTTGCCAGGATAACATCCGTGCGGGCCTTTATTGTCGATATCGCCCACGCTACGGTATGCTAGCATTATTCAACCGCCATATAACAGTCATTAACTGAATGAACGAATACTATCATCCGCAAGATATTGAATCGCAAGCCCAGGAACTCTGGCAGAAAAAAAATACCTTTCACGTCGTTGAAACACCCTCGGCAGCAAAATATTACTGTCTTTCGATGTTCCCCTACCCCAGCGGCCGCCTGCACATGGGTCATGTTCGCAACTATACCATCGGCGATGTCATTGCCCGCTATCAACGGATGCTGGGCAAGAACGTGCTGCAGCCGATGGGGTGGGACGCATTTGGTCTGCCGGCAGAGAATGCAGCGATGCAAAACAACATTCCGCCGGCGGCATGGACGCGTGAAAACATTGAGTACATGCGCAGCCAGCTCAAGCGCCTCGGCTTTGGTTATGACTGGGAGCGAGAGATTGCCACCTGTGATCCGGATTATTACCACTGGGAGCAGTGGTTTTTTATCAGGCTCTATGAACGGGGCCTTGCCTACAAAAAGACCGCCCCTGTTAACTGGTGTCCGCATGACCTGACTGTGCTCGCCAATGAACAGGTCGTCGATGGTCGCTGCTGGCGTTGTGATACACCTGTTGAGCGCAAGGAGATCGCCCAGTGGTTCATGAAAATAACAGCCTATGCCGAGGAGTTGCTGCAGGGTCTTGATAAGCTCGACGGGTGGCCGGAACAGGTACGTACCATGCAGCGGAACTGGATTGGTCGATCCGAGGGTGTTGAACTTGAATTTGAGGTCGAGGGTGAATCCGAACCGCTGACTGTGTATACCACGCGACCCGATACCCTGATGGGTGTTACCTATGTGGCGGTTGCGGCCGAACATCCACTTGCACTCGGATCGGCAGATAACAATAGGGAATTGGCCGGCTTTATAGAGCGATGCAGGCATATGAAGATCGCTGAGGAAGCGGTGGAAACTGCCGAAAAGCTCGGTTGTCCCACGGGTAGATGGGCAATCCATCCTGTCAGCGGTGCAAAGGTACCAGTATGGGCCGCTAATTTCGTATTGATGGGTTACGGTACGGGCGCGGTGATGGCGGTGCCGGCGCATGACCAGCGGGATTGGGAATTCGCGGGTAAATATCACCAAGACATAAGACAGGTTGTATTTCCCGCCGACGGGTCTCGGTGGGATATTACACATGGCGCTTTTGTAGATCAGGGGATATTAAGAGATTCGGGCCAATTCGATGGCCTTGATTCGCAACAGGCCTGTGATGCCATCGCCGATTATCTTGTCAGTCACGGTAAAGGCAAAAGGCAGGTTAATTACCGTTTGCGGGACTGGGGCGTATCGCGCCAACGCTATTGGGGTGCTCCGATACCAATCATCAATTGTCCCGCATGTGGCAGTGTCCCGGTGCCCGATGACGAATTACCGGTAGTATTACCCACAGATGTGGGTTTCGAGGGCACGGGTTCTCCGCTCAAGAACATGCAGGAATTTTATCAGGCCGAATGTCCCCGATGCGGTGGCAAGGCTGAACGTGAAACCGATACCTTCGATACCTTTATGGAATCATCCTGGTATTATGCACGCTATACCTGCAAGGATAATGACAAGGCGATGCTGGACGGGCGTGCCGCGTACTGGCTGCCGGTCGATCAGTATATCGGAGGTATCGAACATGCCATCCTGCACCTGCTGTATGCCAGATTTTTTCACAGGTTGATGCGCGATGTCGGCCTGGTGGAGGGGGATGAGCCGTTTACCAATCTGTTGACCCAGGGTATGGTGCTCAAGGATGGCGCCAAGATGTCCAAGTCCAAGGGTAACACGGTGGATCCACAGGCGTTGATTGACAAATATGGCGCCGATACGGTGCG
>Ga0315534_1000343_pt1 | contig 31661 bp, 27 predicted proteins | sample SalMarSW160240MG_FD_203094 | JGI IMG/M metagenome (GOLD analysis project Ga0315534, IMG submission 203094) | Salt marsh sediment microbial communities from the Plum Island Ecosystem LTER, Massachusetts, United States - Salt Marsh Sediment SW1602-40 ...
ATTCTCATCACCGGGGATCGCTCGCGCGAGGTGCGCGACGCCGCCCGCGCCTACGACATTCAGGTGCTGAACAAGCCGGTGAGGCCCGCCCAACTACGCGCGCAACTCTCTCAATGGCAGGCCCAACCCGTTGCCGCAGAATGATCGGACTGCCTGCGCGCATGCGGCGATAAGACGGTTTTCGAGTTGCATCCAGCCTCCTCATGAGAGGGGAGGAGACCCGCGCGCTATTGTACCGGCTCGATCTTTGATGCGGCGATGACTGCCTGAGTGCGGCTTTCCACCCCGAGCTTTTGCAGGATCGCCGACACATGCGCCTTCACGGTGGCCTCGGAGACCGACAATTCGTAGGCGATCTGTTTGTTGAGCAGCCCCTCCGACAACATCATCAGCACGCGCACCTGTTGCGGCGTGAGCGTTGCGAAGCGCGCGAGCATCGCCTTCGCCTCGGCATCGGATGCAGCCGACAAATCGACGTCGGGAGGCGTCCACAGCGCACCCGCGAGCACCGCGGCGATGGCTCCGCGTATGTCTTCGACGCCAAGCGTCTTGGGAATGAAGCCGGAGGCGCCAAAATCCATGCAGCGGCGGATGACGGTGGGATTATCGGTCGCCGAGACGACGACCACGGGCACGCCCGGATACTGCGCCCGCAAGTACAGCAAACCCGACAGGCCGCGCACCCCGGGCATCGCAAGGTCGAGCAGCACGAGGTCGACATCGCCGACGCGATCAAGCAGCTTGGCCGTCTCGTCAAACGACCCCGCCTCGGCGATCTCGACACGGGCGAACATCCCGGAGACCGCCTCTCGCAGGGCGCCGCGGAAAAGCGGATGATCGTCGGCGATCAGCAGCCGGTATTGCGTCGGTTCGCTCAATTGCTGTGTCAACTCGTCCCTAGGCCTCGTCTTTCCTAGCCTTTTGCGGGGATTCGACCTTTGTCTAATCATAGGCGAATCGGGGCAAGTGCCAATCGCAAAAATAACGGCCGGGACGGCGCCGCCCGAGCCCTCGACAGGCGCAACCGCGCGCTCGATTTTTACGGGAATTTTTTCTTTAGTGACGATCATTCCAGCCGTCTAGGCGCGGTCGCCGAAGAACTGGAGCACGATGTCGCGCCGGTGCGGGCGTTCGCGGTGCTCGACAACATAGATGCCCTGCCATGTGCCGAGCGCGAGCCGGCCCGCGATCACCGGGACGACGAGCGACACCCCGGTCAACATGGTTTTCACATGGGCCGGCATGTCGTCCGGTCCTTCCACGTCGTGCACCCAACCTGCGTCGACCGGCGCGAGCCGGCCGAGCGCGGTGACGAGATCGGTCCGCACATCGGGATCGGCGTTCTCCTGAATGATCAGCGAGGCCGAGGTGTGCCGGATGAAGAGGAGCAGCGTTCCCTCGCCTGCGTCCGCCCCGGTCACGAAGCGCTGCGCCTCCTGGGTGATATCGACGAGACCCGGGCCGTTCGTGTCCACGCTCAGCGCCGCGGTGGCGACGACGGCGATCGGCGTCTGTCGTATCGATGTCAGTCGTCCCGCCATCGCGTTCACCTGCTCGCTCGACCGATGGCGATCATGTCTTGTTGAGATCGCGTTGCAGGTTCGCCATCATCTCGATCAGCCGGCGCCAAATCCGCTCGACCAGGCTCATCACGCGGTCTACCTCCGCCTCGCCAGACGGCTTTTCGTCCTGCGGCGCGCCGGCTGACGGAGCTCCCGGCTTCGCCGCGCCCGGCAACGGCAGCCCGCGATCGAGCAAAGCTTGCTTGAGGGCGGCATTCTCCGATTGCAGCCGCCCGATCTCGGCCTCTAATGCGGCGCGGTCATCGGGCACGGCGAGGCATGACCAGCCGCTCGTCCGCCGCGCGCAACGGGACACCTGCCCCGTCCGCCGATCGAGCCGGACAAAACCGTCCTCGCTGCGATGATAGCTGAACCTCGGATCGTCGCTCCCGGGCGGCACGTCCGGCGCCGGCGACTGGGCACGCGCCAAGCCTGCCGCGGCGAGCAGCAAGCCAAGCATAAGAAAGCTTCGGACCATGCGCCGTTCCCGGTTCTTCCTCGGTTCCTTGCCCATATTGCCGCAACCCACCGGCCCCGGCAATTTGCGTGGCAAAATGAGGCGCAACCCCAGCGGCAACCGCGCTTGCGCATTAGGAAAAACGGTGGCCAGAATCTCGCCGAATATGGTCGCCAACGCGGTCCCGAATTCTTGACTTGCATTTCCCCCGTCAGTATGGTCCGCGCGGCTTAAACGGGGGCCGGCCGTCGAAGCAAGGTCATCAACGCGCGGGGAGGCGTCATGGCCGATAACGCGCGCGACCAAGACGACCGACCGACCGAGGAAGCCGCCCTCTCCGCGAGGCTTAGGCGTCTCGGCGAACAGCTTGACAGTCAACGGGGCGGTCGATCGTCCGACGCCGCTCCGGGCGCGCAATCGACGACAAACCCGTCGGGTTTTGCCCGCGGGTTTCATCTCTCCTCCGAACTGGTCGGAGGCGTGATCGTCGGCGCACTGATCGGGTGGGCGCTCGACTACTGGCTGGGAATATCGCCCTGGGGGCTGATTGTTTTTGTATTGGTCGGCTTTATCGCCGGCGTGCTTAATGTAATGCGGTCGGCCGGTGTATGGCCTAGCCGGGGGGCCGGCGACCGCGGGGCGTGACGGCTGGGCGACGCGCCGGCCGCAAGAAGAAAGGGGCCCGCGAGGTTATGGCCGATCCGATCCATCAATTTGAGATCGTAAACCTTGTCCCGCTTGGGAAAATCGGCAGCACCGAGCTTTACCTCACCAATTCCGCGCTATTCATGATGGTGATTGTCGGCATTACGGCATTGCTGATGCTGGGCGCCACCGCCGGCCGCAAACTCGTCCCTGACCGCCTTCAATCGATGGCGGAGATTTGCTACGAGTTTGTCGCGGGCATGATACGCAGTACCGCCGGAGAAGGAGGGCTGCGCTTCTTTCCGCTGGTGTTTTCATTGTTCATGTTCACCGTGATTGCAAATGTCGTCGGGCTCATTCCTCTTGCGTTCACCGTCACAAGCCAGGTCATCGTCACGTCCACGCTCGCCTTGATCGTGTTCTTCACGGTATTGATCTACGGCTTTTGGAAGCACGGGCTCGGTTTCCTTCGGTTATTCGTGCCGCATGGCATCCCTGTCTACATCCTGCCCTTCGTCGCGCTGATCGAGGTCGTGTCGTTCATGTCGCGGCCGATTTCGCACAGCGTCCGGCTGTTCGCCAACATGCTTGCCGGCCACATCACCTTGAAGGTGTTCGCCGGCTTCGTGGCCGGACTCGGTTCACTCGGACTGATCGGCTGGGCGGGCGCTTCGCTGCCGCTCATCATGGTGATCGCGCTCACCGCGCTCGAACTACTGGTCGCTTTTCTGCAGGCCTATGTGTTCACGCTCCTCACCTGCATCTATCTCAACGACGCCCTGCATCCGGGCCATTAATTCCCCATCCAGCACGAAAAGGAGATTTCTCATGGATCCGATCGCCGCCAAGTATATCGGCGCCGGCATTGCTTGCATCGGCATGGGCGGCGCCGCGCTCGGCGTCGGCACGATTTTCGGCAGCTATCTGGCGGCCGCGCTACGCAATCCGTCGGCGGCGCAAGGACAGTTCGGCAACTTGATTTTCGGTTTCGCCATCACCGAGGCGCTGGGCATCTTTTCGCTGCTCGTTGCGCTCCTGCTTCTGTTCGCGGTGTAAGCGAGCGGGTAAGTGAAGCTGATAAGGTGAGCATCTGATAGAGATGAGGAGTGGGCGATGGCCCAGCCGACTCACGCCACGACTGAGGCAACTCCTGCGCAACATGGCGGCGGATTTCCGCCCTTCAAGGCGGACACCTTCGCCTCGCAATTGCTGTGGTTGGCCGTCTGCTTCATCGTCCTTTATGTGCTCGTCGCCCGCTTCGCACTGCCGCGGATGGAGTCGATCCTCACCAGCCGGCGCGCCAAGATTGAGGCGGACTTCGCCGAGGCGGCGCGCATGAAAGGCGAAGCCGATGCGGCGGTCGCGGCGCACGAAAAGGCGGTCGCCGACGCCCACGCGCGCGCGCATACGCTGGCGATGGCAACCCGCGAACGGCTCGCGGCGGAAAGCGAGGCGCATCGCAAGTCGGTCGAGCACGATCTCAATCAGCGTCTCGCCGAATCCGATAAGACGATCGCCGCCAGCAAGGCGGCGGCGATGGCCAATGTCCGCGGCATCGCCGTCGATACGGCGGGCGCGATTGTCGCCCGCCTGATTGGAAAGTCGCCCTCCGACCGCGCCGTGAAATCGGCAGTCGACGAGGTGCTAAGCAACGAGACGCGGAATCGCTGAAAGAGTCGTCGATGGTTTACGAGGCCGAATTCTGGGTTGCGGTGGCCTTCATCCTGTTCCTGCTCGCGTTGGCGCGGCTCGGCGCGCATCGGTCCGTGCTCGGCGCGCTCGACGACCGACGCGCCCGCGTCCAGGCTGAGCTCGATGAGGCGCGCCGCCTGCGGGCGGAGGCGCAAGCGGTGCTTACCGAGTACAAGCTGCGCCAGCACGAGGCGGAGCAGGAGGCGCTCGCTCTTATCCGCAGCGCGGAGGCCGAGGGCGAAAGGCTGCAGGCCGAAGCGAGGGCCAAGGTGGAGGAATTCGTCGCCCGCCGAACCAAGATGGCCGAGAATAAGATCGCCCAGGCCGAGGCGCAGGCGCTCGCCGATGTGCGCGGCGCCGCCGCCGAAGCGGCCGTCGCCGCCGCTGAGAAGATCCTCGGCAACACGGTGAAGGGCAAAGTCGCCGACACGGTAATTGCCGACGGCATCCGTGAATTGCAGACAAAGCTCAATTGAGCGCTGCGCCGGCGACGCCGCGCCGGCCGCGTCCCAATCGCCGCATATCGACGCCGAGACGAGAAAAGCGCAGCGCTACCCGGCGCTTGCGCCAGCCGCCTTGGCATGAAGCGGCTTTGTGACTGCCCCCTGTCCTGGCTCCGCCCGCACGGCTTTGTCCTCCGCTGAATCCGCCGCCGACCAGGCTGCGTCGAGGCAGGCCCGCACGGCCTGCGCGAACGAGACGACGCAGCGGTCCGCCCCAACCTCACCCACCATGTCCGCAGCGTTCGCGCCGTTTTCGTTTTGCGTCCACAGGCCGATCATGATCTGAGCGTCAGGGAGACGCCGGCGCAAGCGCCGGACCAAGAGCCGGAGCCGCGCGTGGCTACGGCTCGTTTCCAGGGCGGAAATGCACACAACCGCGACGTCGCCGGGTTCGAGTGATGCAATGGCCGCGCGGGACGAACGATCGGCGACAAGCCGCCGCGCCTGGAGGCCATGCTTGACCAGCAACTGCGCCAGCATCGCGCTGGCCGCCTCGTCGAGCGGGCTAGCTCCGGCCGCACACAGGACTGCTCCCATGCTGCGTCCGCTCTCCATCGCATGGCCTTCCGGCGGCGACGTTTCGTTCGGCGCGTCTGTCGGGGCCGGAGAGAGCGGCTGCGCCGCCGGTTCAACGTCGGTGGGCTGAACATCGTCGTGCTCGTCCAGTTCATCGACCAGCTCTTGCACCGAATCGCGGATGCTCAGGAGCTGAGTCATACTGATCGCTTCACGTGCCGCGTCCTCCGCCGCAAGCTTGAGACCTCTCAGTGCTATATCGTCGTAATAGGCCGAGAGCGCCCGCGTCCGCAGCAGCAGCTCGGCTTGGTCTTGCACTTCGTCGGGATCGCCGGCGAGCATGCGTTGATAGAAGCTCTCGATCGGACTGAGCGCCGGGCGGTCACCCAGTAGCACGTCGAGGAATTCCAGCCGATCGACGTGCCGTCCGAGGACGACCAAGCAAAGTGTAAGCGGCGTGGCGAGGATTAGCCCAATCGGACCCCACAGCCACGTCCAGAAGATTGTGGCGACAACCACGGACACCGGGGTGAGCCCGGTCGAGCGCCCATAGACGAGCGGCTCAATGAATTGTCCCATGATCGGCTCGGCGATCACGAAAAGACCAAGCGTCCAGGCGGCCATCGACCAACTCGGATCGACGGCGGCCGCGAGGATCAGCGGCAGCGCAGCGGCAATCCACGCGCCGATATAGGGAATGAAGCGGCATAGCCCGGCGACCACCCCCCATAGAACGGGACTCGGCAGGCCGATGAAATAGAGACCAACCGCAATGACCACGCCGAAGGCGGAATTGAGGGCAACCTGGGCCAGGAAATACTTGCTCAGCCGCCTGACCGCCTCGTCCAAAGCCACCGTTGTGCGATGCAAATCGCGCGCACCGACCAGGCGGATGAACCGGTCGCGCAGATCATCCTGCTGCACGAGGATAAAGAGCGCGATCACCAGCACGATGCCGAGGGTGGCGATCGGACTGAGAACTGGCGAGAGAAATCTCTCCAGCATCCCCACCGAAGACGTCTCGGACGACGTAGCGCTTTCGGCGGCGCTTGCTGCACTTTCGTCGGGTTCCGCCGGAGTAGTCGCCTCCGGCGATTGGTTTGGTCCCGCGTGAGCGCGAGCCTGCGGCGGCGCAGCAGCGCCCGTGTCGCCCTTGCGCAAATCATCGATGCGCGCCAAAAACCGGGTTATGCGGCCGATCGTGACTTGGCGGACCGTATCTACCTTCTCACGAATGGTCGCTTCATAACGTGGCAGGTCGTCGGCAAAGCTTGCGATCTGGGCGCCGATGACGCCGCCGACCGCCAGAATCACCGCCAGGGCCAGCAGCACCGCAATAAAGGCAGCAGGCGGACGCGGCAGCCCCGCCCAACGCAGCATCCGCACAAACGGCGCGAGTACGAAACTCAGCAGTACCGCAAGCGTGATCGGCACGAGTACGTCGTGCGCGAGGTACAGCGCTGCGACCGTAACCACGGCGACCGCCAGAGTGAGGAGCCCGGAAAGAGACGGAAGGTCGGCTGCCGAAACCCGCATCTGACCCCGGCTTCTTTCATTGTCTGACATAAAACCGTCTCCAGCCGGCAACGCGCCGGTCGCAATACAACGCTCCAATGAATGAAAGGTGCCGCGGCAAGGTTTTAGGTTTTTGCTGCACTTGCACAATTGGAACTTTGTTTTTGGTTTGGTATTGAACGTAGTTTGAGCAATTCACCGACTTTTAGGGCCTGAGGGGCTTTCCATGATGGAGCAAGTGAGACTCGTTCCGCCGGACGCGGACGCGGACGCGGAGGGGCAGAGCCGTGAAACGACGAGGCCACGCATTCGGGAGGGATCGCCCTTCCCTTTAGGCGCGACCTGGACCGGGCTTGGTGTGAACTTCGCCCTTTTCTCCGCCACTGCGACCAAGGTCGAGCTGTGCCTGTTCGACGATCAGGGCGAGAAGGAGATCGAGCGCATCGAGCTGCCCGAATACACCGATGAGGTCTGGCACGGCTTCCTTCCCGACGCCCGACCTGGCACCATCTACGGCTATCGGGTGCATGGCCCGTACGAGCCAGAGAACGGCCACCGCTACAATCCCAACAAGCTGGTGCTCGACCCCTACGCCAAGGCTGTCGTCGGCAAGCTTCGTTTTGGACCTGAACTGTTCGGCTATAAGCTCGAGAGCTTAGATGATCGCACCTTCGACGATCGCGACTCGGCGCCTTTGATGCTCAAATGCCGGGTGGTCGATTCTGCCTTCACCTGGGGGCGGGTCCGTACGCCGAACGTGCCATGGGACCGTACGATCGTCTACGAGCTCCATGCGCGTGGGTACACCAAGCTGCATCCAGACGTGCCGGAGCCGGAGCGCGGCACGTTTCGCGGGCTCGGCCACCCCAGTGTCGTCGACTATCTGCGCCGGCTTGGAATCACCGCGGTCGAGCTTCTGCCGATTCATACATTCGTCGATGACCCCTATTTGCTCGATAAGAGCCTGGTCAATTACTGGGGCTACAATACGATCAGCTTCTTCGCGCCGGAGCGCCGCTATGCAAGCGTGCCCGACTTCGCCTTCTCCGAGTTCAAGGAGATGGTGGCGCGCCTGCACGACGCCGGGATCGAGGTCATTCTCGACGTCGTCTATAACCACACGGCGGAGGGCAATGAACGCGGGCCGACGCTTTCCTTCAAAGGCATCGACAACGCCTCCTATTACCGGCTGCTGCCCGACGAGCGGCGCTACTACATCAACGACACCGGGACCGGCAACACCTTCAATCTGTCGCATCAGCGCGTCCTTCAAATGGTGACCGACAGCCTCCGCTACTGGGTCGAGGAAATGCGCGTCGACGGATTCCGGTTCGATCTCGGCACCATTCTCGGGCGCGAGCCCTACGGCTTCGATGAAGGCGGCGGCTTCCTCGACTCCTGCCGCCAAGATCCGGTGCTGTCCTCGATCAAGCTGATCGCCGAGCCCTGGGATTGCGGGCCCGGCGGCTATCAGGTCGGCGGCTTTCCGCCCGGCTGGGCGGAGTGGAACGACAAGTACCGCGATACGATGCGGCGGTTCTGGAAAGGTGACGAAGGCCAGATGGCGGATTTCGGAAAGCGCCTCACGGCCTCGGGCGACGTCTTCAACCGGCGTGGCCGTAAACCGTGGGCGAGCGTGAATTTCGTCACCGCCCATGACGGCTTCACGCTCCACGACGTCGTCAGCTACAACGACAAGCACAACGAGGCGAATGGCGAGGAAAATCGCGACGGCAGCGACTCCAATCATAGCTGGAATCATGGCGCTGAAGGGCCGACCGACGACCCCGATATCCGTGCCTTGCGCCGACGGCAGAAGAAGAACTTGCTGGGCACGCTTTTGTTGAGCCAAGGAACGCCGATGCTTACCGCCGGCGACGAGTTCGGCCGGACCCAGCGCGGCAACAACAATGCCTATTGCCAGGACAATGAGACCAGCTGGGTCGATTGGAATTTCGGCGCTGAAGGCGAGGAACTGCGCGCCTTCGTCGCCCGGCTGGCCGAGCTCCGCAGCAACCATGCTGTGCTCCGGCGCACCCGCTTCTTCACCGGCGAATGGAACGAGGAGATCGGGGTTCGCGACTTGACCTGGATCGAACCGTCCGGCTCGGAAATGAGCGCCGAGCAGTGGAGCGACCCGTTCGCCAAATGCATGGGCGCGCTGCTCGACGGCCGCGCGCAGGCGACCGGCATCCGCAAGCGCGGCAGCGACACGACGATGCTGCTGATCGTCAACGCCGCCGATAACCTCGTGCGATTTATGCTGCCGCAAGTCGCCGCCGGCCGCGGCTGGATGCGGCTGATCGACACCAATCTGAGCGAAGCCGAGGACGAGGAAGACGCCGGGCGCTTTAAGTTCGGCGACGAATACGAGGTGACGCCGCGCTCGCTGCTCCTGTTTAGGCTACTGCGCTTCCGCCGCCAGCCTGCGCAATCGGGCACGGCCTAACCACGGCCTCGCGCGCGCCTCAATCGCGGCCGAAGCCGACGCTTTGGCCGCTAGAGTGAAGTCCGTTCGAATGGAATCGGAATTCGCACTAGTTATCTTTTAATGGTCGCATTTTCTGCGGCGAACCGGTTCCCACTTCGCCGGAAAATGCTCTATCCGCCCGGAAGGGCTCCGGGCGCTCGCAAGTTTGTGCGATGATCAATCGCTGTTCGGACCGGAACCGGGCTGGGGAGCCGCATCGTCGTCGTTTGCAGCCCCTGATCCGGCCTGCGCGACGTCGCTGCGTGGGCCGCGATGCCGTCGCCGCCGGCGATGCAGCGGGAAGCGGTCGCCGCCTGAGCCCTGCTGCCCGTCAAAGCCGCCATTCGGATTGTAACCCTGCGTCTGTTGCGGCGCCGGCGTAGCGCCGGTGACGAAGGAAGGCAGCTGGTCGATGGCGTCGTCCTGTCCATTGGGCGACGGCGAACCCGTCGAGGGTTGGCGCCCGTGGTTCTGTTCGCGCTGCGGCCCGTGGTTCTGTTCGCGCTGCGGATAGAATTGGGCGTCGCGCGGCAGGATCGGCTGCGGATCGCGCGTGCCAAATGCGGGCTGCTCGCCATCTCCCGTGATCGGCGTGCCGATATCTTCCTCGCCCTCTTCGTACATATCCTCGCGCGGATCCGCCGTTCCGCCGTCTGCCCGGAAGAAGGGCTGGTTCGGCCGGAACTGCTCCTGGGCCGCAGCGATCACGCGGAGATAATGCTCGGCGTGCTGGAAATAGTTCTCCGCCGCCACGGGGTCGCCGGAGGCCTGCGCGTCGCGGGCGAGCTGCATGTATTTTTCGGCGATGTGCGACGCGGTTCCGCGGATTTTCACATCCGGTCCGTTGGACTCGTAGACCCGCGTCAGCGGATTGTGGCTTTTGCGGTTACGCCCGCGCATACGCTTGTTCTGACCGTTTCTCATCGTTCTGGCTTTCAGCCACCTCTCATTGAGGGCAGTTGATCCGCCCCTTGCTCAGGAACCTGTCATCGGCGCGCGAACACGCGCGCAACATCCGCGACGGCGCGTCACCGCCGCGCAAAGCGCAGCCAAACAACTGCGGAGGCCGCGCATAACCGCGTCGACGTCCGCCCCGACTCGCATTTAGCTATCGCATGCAGCAATGCCCTGGCGCTGCCAACCTTTCGTGCTGCGCGTCGCTCCCGACCCATAAAGCGGGAACGTACGTTCAAGCCGATGAAGCATCTCGATCCTGAGTGGCGTATACCAACCGATACTGAACTACGTTGGTAACTACCTTTGCCGCCCAGCCCCGCCAAGCGTTATTCGAGGCTCAGTCCGCGGCGTTCAACCCCCCATCGCTCAGGTCGATTCCGTGAGCGGAACCTAGTCGCTCTTTTCGGATAATCAAGCACTTTTTTTGCCGGCGCCGACCCTGAAATCATCCGGTCATTACCGACTAATTCAGCCGCCGCGCGACGACGGCGCGGGCGGTTCTAGTAAGATCGCGCGCGACCGCTTCGACGGTAAGTCCAACGCGTTGGAGCAGGCTGGCGATGGCGTGCGCTTGTCCCTCGCCTGCTTCAACCACCAGTGGCGCGTGGGACGCCAAGAGGCGACGGATATCCGCGGCGATTGCGCGATACGCTGTGAGCCCATCAGGCCCGCCATCAAGCGCGCAACGGGGATCGAAGTCGCGCACCTCGGGCGCAAGGCGTTCAATGTCCTTGGTGCGCACATATGGCGGATTGGCGATCACCAGATCGAAGCTGCCCGCGAGCGCCGTCCCGAAGTCGCCCGCGACAAATCCGGCCCGCCCGCCGAGGCCAAGCCGTTCGGCGTTGTCGCGCGCCGTTGCAAGCGCGGATGGATCGCGGTCTGTGCCGACGCCATAAGCATGCGGCAGCTCGCTCAAGAGCGCGAGCAGGAGCGCGCCCGAGCCGGTGCCGAGATCGGCGATGCGCAAAGGGCGTATGCGCACGGCGCGATCGCCGAGGGCCGCGAGCGCCGCCTCGACGATGGTTTCACTCTCTGGGCGCGGAATAAGAACGGACGGCGTGACCGCAAGCGGGAGCCCCCAGAACTCTTTCGTCCCGAGAATGCGCGCGATCGGCTCACGAGCGAGACGCCGCGCGGCGAGCGCCGCAATGCGTGCGATTTCGGCAGGCGTAAGCCGGCGGTCGGCAGCGCCGGCAAGCCCGGTATGATCGAGCCCGAGCGCATGAGCGATCAGCAAACGCGCATCAAGCGCGGGCGCATCGAGCCCGGCGGCACGGAACGCCTGCGCGAGATCGCGGCGCAGCGCGGCGACCGTCGTCACGTCGCGGCGGTGCGAGCTCGCCGCCGAGCCTTCACCGCTCTTGTGCCGCAAGTAGCTCCGCATTGTACTCCATCACCAGCGCATCCACGAACTCGCCCAGCGCCTCCCCTTCCATCACCTGCGGCAGCTTGTAGAGCGTCAGATTGATGCGATGATCGCTCACCCGTCCTTGCGGGAAATTATAGGTGCGGATGCGTTCCGAGCGATCGCCAGTGCCAACCTGACCCCGCCGTTGAGCGGCGCGCTCGGCGTCGCGTTTCTGCCGTTCCGCGTCGAAAAGCTTGGCGCGCAGAATACCGAGCGCCTTGGCGCGATTGCGGTGCTGCGAGCGCTCGTCCTGCACGACGACGACAATCCCCGAGGGGATATGCGTGATCCGGACCGCGGATTCCGTCTTGTTGACATGCTGCCCGCCGGCGCCGCCCGCGCGCATGGTGTCGATGCGCAGATCGGCCTCGTCGAGCGCGACGTCGACATCTTGCACCTCGGGCAGCACGGCGACCGTCGCCGTCGAGGTATGAATGCGCCCGGAGCCTTCCGTGTCGGGCACCCGCTGCACGCGATGGACCCCCGACTCGAACTTCAACCGCGCGAAGGCGCCGCGGCCGCGGATCTCGGCGACGATTTCCTTGTAGCCGCCCATCGTGCCTTCGCTTGCGGAGATGATCTCGGTCTTCCATCCCTGTTTGGCGGCGAAACGCTCATACATGCGGAACAGATCGCCGGCGAAAAGAGCCGCCTCGTCCCCACCGGTTCCGGCACGGATTTCGAGAATCACATTGCGCTCGTCCATCGCGTCCTTGGGAACGAGGGCGAGCCGGAGATCATTTTCCAGCGCGGTGCGCTTTTCCTCGGCCGCCGCCTCCTCATCGAGCGCGATGGCGCGCATCTCGGCGTCGGCAGTCGCGTCGTCGATGATCGACTGGAGATCGGCGATTTCCGCGGCCACGTCGCGATAACGCCTGATCTTGTCGATGATGGGCGTGAGTTCGGCGAGCTCGCGCGACAACCGCACAAAGGCCTCGGGCGCGAGCTTCCCCGAGAGGTCCGTCTCTACGGCCGCGTGTCGCGCGACCAGTGCATCTAGTTTCGTTTGCGGCAACATAGGACTTACAGGGGTAAACCTTCCGATTCGGCGAAGGCCGTCAGCTTGGCGCGGATCGAGGCGCCGCCATGCGGACGCTTGATCAACGGCACGATCAGGCGCTCGGCCTTGGCGGCGTCGAGTTCGAGCAGCATCGCTTTGACCAGCCCCACCGCTGACGGCAGAAGCGACAGCGAGCGATACCCGATGCCGATCAGCGCCAGTGCGCCGAGCGGTTTGGAGGCGATCTCCCCGCACAGCGTCAGCGGCTTGCCGTGCGCGTGCGCTTTGTCGGCGATCATTTTCAGCGCCCGCAGCACCGGGACCGACAACGGATCAAAGCGGCTGGCGACGCGCGTATTGCTGCGGTCGGCCGCATAGAGAAACTGGATCAGGTCGTTCGACCCGACCGACAGGAAATCGACCCTTTCGAGCAATTCATCGAGCTGATAGAGCAGCGACGGCACCTCCACCATGCTGCCGATCTCAACGCGGTCGGGCAGCCGATGACCGTGGCGGCGCAGATGGGTGAGCTCGCGTTCGACCAGCGACTTTGCTTCGTCGAACTCCTGCACTGCTGCGACCAGCGGAAACATGATGCGCAGTTCACGTCCCGCCGCGGCCCGCAACATGGCGCGGACTTGGCTGCGCAGGAGGCCGGGGCGGTCGAGGCCGAGCCGGATCGCGCGCCAGCCCAGCGCAGGATTCTCCTCCTCCAGATTACGCATATAGGGAAGTACCTTGTCGCCGCCAATGTCGAGCGTGCGAAAAATCACCGGCTTGCCGCCCGCCGCATCGAGCACGCTGCGATAGAGCGAAAGCTGTTCGCTCGTGCGCGGGAACTGGGCAGCCACCATGAACTGCAGCTCGGTGCGGAACAGGCCGACCCCCGCCGCGCCGGCCTCCGCCAGATGCGGCAGATCGACCATCAGCCCGGCGTTGATCATGAGCGTGATCGGCTGGCCGTCCTTGGTGATGCAAGGCCGGTCGCGCAGGCTGAGGTATTGCAGCTGCCGCCGCGCGCGCAGCCGCACCCGCTCGACATAAGCGGCCTCCATGTCCGGGGACGGCCGGATATGGACGTCGCCGGCGGCCCCGTCGACGATGATGGCGTCGCCGGGATCGACCAGCCCGGTCGCGTTGGGCACTTCGCCGACTCCGGCGATCCCGAGCGCACGGGCGACGATGGTGACATGTGAGTTGGGGCCGCCCTCCTCCAGCACGAGGCCGCGCAGCCGGTTGCGGTCATAATCGAGCAGCGCGGCCGGCCCCATCGAGCGCGCAACGATGATCGCGTGCTCCGGCAGCTTGTCGCGCGCCGGGGCGTGGTCGTAGCCGAGCAGCTGGCGCTGTAGGCGGTGGGCGAGGTCGTCGAAATCGTGCAGCCTTTCGCGCAAATAGGGATCGGTCTGGCGCAGCATGCGGGCGCGGGTGTCGGACTGCACGCGTTCGACCGCCGCTTCCGCAGTGAGGCCGGTGAGCACCGCCTCTTCGAGCTTATGCACCCAGCCGCGGTCGTGGGCGAACATGCGATAAGCTTCGAGCACGTCGCGATGCTCGCCCCCTTCGGCGACCTCGCCGCTCTCCAGCATCAGGTCGAGTTCGGCGCGGAGCGTCTGCACCGCGGCGCGCAACCGGCGCAGCTCTTTCTGCACATCGTCGGCGATGAAATTGGTGATCACCACGCGCGGCTCGTGCAGAACGACATGGCCGAGCGCGATCGAATCGGTGAGGGCGGCGCCGGTGACGTGGACCGGCCGGCGGACGGCGGGCTCGGCGCCCGGCTGGGCGATCGTCAGGAGTTCGCCGGATGCGATCATCTCGGCGAGCACCATCGCCGTCGTCTGCAGCGCTTCGACCTCCTCCTCGGAATAGGTGCGCCGCGCGCGGTTCTGCACCACCAGCACGCCGAGCGTGTTGCCGGCCCGCAGGATCGGCACGCCGAGGAAGGAATGATAGATTTCTTCGCCCGTCTCCGGCCGATAAGAGAAGGCTGGGTGCGCCTGGGCGTCCGACAGATTGATCGGGCTTGCTTCGCTTGCGACCAGGCCCACCAAGCCTTCGTCGACGCGCATCACGGTGAGGTGCACGGCCTGGCGGTTCAGCCCTTCGGTGGCGTAAAGCTCGAGCGTGCCGTCGACGCGCAAGACGTAAACCGAGCACACCTCCGCGACCATGTTCGCGGCGATCAGCACAACGATCCTGTCGAGGCGTTCCTGCGCGCTGGCCGGCTCCGCTACAACTTCGCGAAGCCGACGCAACAGCACGCGCGGACCGCCCAGCGCACCGCGCATCGCGTGGGTCCTTCGGGCCGCAACATTAGGCCGGAGACACCCGGCTCGGTTCAAGGGAAATCGCGCTCGGGCGGGACCGCGCGTCGATTCTCACAGCCTATAACCAATGGGATGTGCGGGCGGCAAGCAAAAGGGCGATGCTGCACCGCAATTTCGGCCCTCCTGGCCAAGATGACCGTCAACTCTTGTCCAGGCCATAAAGGGAATGCAGGGTGCGGACCGCAAGCTCGGTAAAGGCGGCGTCGATCAATAGAGAAAACTTGATCTCTGACGTGGTGATGGCGCGAATGTTGATCCCCCGATCGGCCAGCGCGCGAAACGCCCGTGCTGCAACCCCGGCATGGCTCCGCATGCCAATGCCGATAACGGATATTTTGGCCACATCGCTGGCGCTATCGAGCCGCTTATACCCTATTTTGGGCCTCGCTTTGGCGATGGTGTCCTGAGCGCGCTCGAAATCCGCGGCGGCGACCGTGAAGGTCAGGTCGGTAGTCTTGCCGTCGGCGGATACGTTCTGCACGATCATGTCGACATTGATGTTGGCCTCCGCGAGCGGCCCGAAAATCGCCGCGGCGATCCCCGGCTTATCCTCCACGCTGCGGATGGAGATTTGCGCCTCGTCCTTGGAAAAGGCGATGCCGGTGACGACCTCTTGTTCCATGATCTCGCTCTCGTCACAAATCAGGGTGCCGGGAGGCGCACGCCGCGGGTCGATCTCGTCTGGCTTGTCGAAGCTCGAACGCACGAAAATCCGCACATTGTGCACCATTCCGAGCTCGATTGAGCGCACCTGCATGATCTTGGCCCCGAGGGAGGCCATTTCCAGCATTTCCTCGAAGGCGATCTTATCCAGTCGACGCGCCTTGGCGACCACGCGCGGATCGGCGGTATGGACCCCGTCCACGTCGGTGTAGATATCGCAGCGCTCGGCGCGGATCGCCGCGGCGACGGCGACAGCGGAGGTGTCCGACCCGCCCCGCCCGAGCGTGGTGATGCGTCCGCTGCCCCTATGCACGCCCTGGAAACCGGCGACCACGGCGACTTCCCTGGCGGCGAAGCCGCGGATCAGGGGCTCGGCGTCGATATCGAGAATGCGCGCCGAGCCGTGCGCATCGGTGGTCTTGATCGGCAGCTGCCAGCCTTGCCAGGAGCGGGCCGCGATCCCCAGGTCCTGCAGCGCGATCGCCAGCAGGCCGGAGGTCACCTGCTCGCCGGAGGCGACCACGGCGTCGTATTCGCGGCGGTCATGCAACGGGGCCGCGGACCGGCACAGATCAACGAGCGTATTGGTCGCCCCGGCCATGGCCGAGATGACGACGGCGATCTCATTACCGGCATCGACCTCGCGCTTGACGTGGCGCGCCACATTGCGGATGTGGTCGATATCGGCGACCGAGGATCCGCCGAATTTCATCACAAGGCGAGCCATGGGCGGCTGATGCTGCTCCTGAAGCGGTTAGTCAGGACACGGAAAGCTTGCGTTGCGGCGAACGCCGCGCGAGGACGCTTGGCGAGAGCGCGTAATACATAACCGGCGTGGAGTCACGAAGGCAACTGCGGATGGGCGGCCCGGACCGTCTTCCCCGGAAGTGCAGGCTTGAGGCGGGCAGCGTCCGCCTTTTTCCGCCCGAAGCGACGCAGAAGCCCCGGATCAGGCATGAACGGAGCGACGCCATGCGCCAAAACTGGTTCAAGCGTTTTGGCTGGTTTTACCGACCGGTCTCCGTAATCGGCTGGTCATTGACTCTTGGCACGGTGGCCCTATCAGTTTGGGCAGGGATCGCGGTGGATAGGCATTCCCATTCGGCCAGCGACACGCTGATTGGCGCCTTCCCGTATGTAGCTTTGTTCGTCATCATGCTCGGCTGGATTGCCAGCAACACGTCCGAAGCAGATTGAAGATAAGACCGCCGAAGCAGGCGCGGAGGCGTGGATGAACAGCGATCTGAACCATTCACCCACCGTTGATGCAGCCGAGGTCGCGCGCTTTTCTGCGCTGGCCACCACCTGGTGGGACACGCGCGGCAAGATGGCGGCGCTGCACAAGCTCAACCCGGTCCGGCTCGCCTATATACGCGACGCGACGTGCCAGCAGTTCGGCCGCGACGCGAAGCGGGTCGGCTGCCTGACGGGCCTGCGCATCCTCGATATCGGCTGCGGCGGCGGCATTCTGTCCGAGCCGCTCGCCCGGCTGGGGGCCGCGGTGCTCGGCGCCGATCCGTCCACGACCAATATCGAGGTGGCGAAGCTGCACGCCGCGCAGAGCGGCCTTGCCATCGATTACCGCGCCACGACGGCGGAGGCCTTGGGCGACGCGGGCGAACGCTTTGACGTGGTGCTCGCCATGGAAGTGGTGGAACACGTCGCCGATGTCGATCTGTTCGTGCGCAAGTGCGCCGACATGGTGAAGCCGGGCGGCTTGATGGTCGCCGCCACGCTCAATCGCACCATCAAGAGCTTCGCGCTCGCGATCGTAGGGGCCGAATATATCCTGCGCTGGCTGCCGATCGGCACCCATCAATGGGACAAGTTCATCACGCCGGCCGAATTGGAGACGACGCTCGAGGAGGCCGGGCTGCGTGTGATCGGCGAGACCGGCGTGGTCTATGTGCCGTTCGCCGACCGCTGGCGGCTTTCCGACGATTCCGACGTCAACTACATGATGGTCGCCGACAAGCCGGCGTGATCCGCTCGATCAGCGGTTTGCCCGCGAACGACGGCGGCGCGGCTGTCGCGGAACGGCCACCACCGACCGGTCGTAATACTCGACGGTCGTCGGGTTCGTCGTCACCGACCCAGCAAGACTGCGTACCGTGATCGTGCCCCTCGGCGCCTGCGACACGCAGACCGGATTAGGCACGCAGGTCCCGTCCGGCCGGCATACCGGATAGCAATACAGTCCCCGGCGGGCATAGCGGTAATCGTAAGGCCCGTAATAGTGGGTGTAGGAGCAATAAGGATAGCAGCTCTGACGGGATTGCGGCGCGGCGGGATGCGATCCCGCGAGCAAGACGAGGACGCCGACAAATAAGATCGCTGCAAATCGCGGCATGGCACTCTCGCTTTGGACGTGTTTCGGGTTCCGGCAGAACTTATGCCGTCGTTTCTGGTTCGGACGCCGCTCAGCGAACCGGTCTTTCCGCCCCGTCTGAGATTCGCACGTTTCCGTGTATCCGGCGGCCGTCTGAGCCTTTGCCCGGCAATGATCGTCCCGCGCCGCCGCCGCACATTCTCGCCCGCTCGTTTTTACACACTATGTGAGGGAGCTCACAAGTCCGAACGCGAGCGGAGCCTATGGTCGCACCCCTCGCGCCGCATCCTGCGGCGCAAGCCTCGGCGGTTTGCAATAAGCCGCCGGCTCAGGATGCAGCGCACGGGAGGGGTCACATGGGCAAACGCATTTGGGCGACTCTACTGCGGACGAAGGCTTCCCGCGGGACGAAGGCTTTCGGCTCGACCAAGACGCTGCCCGTGCCCAAGAAGATGCTAGGCGAATCGCAGCGTAGCAAAGGGAAAGCGCTGATCGGCAAAGGGGCGACTGCCGGAAAAGCCGCCGGTCGAGGCAGTCCGACATCAAGGTGAGCTTGCTCAACGACGACGGCAAGCCACGTCGACGAAATGGGCGACGCCCCCTTTGTAAGGCCCCTCCGGAAGGACAACGCGCGACGCGCCAGGACGCCTCGCCCGTTGCCGACCGGCGACGCGATTGCGATATTTCTCTGACGCGTTCGGGGTTACAATATTCCCGCGATAGCTGAGCCGCGTGGTACGAGATCGCGCCGGACGCGCGCCGCGGGAGCCGCATGCGCGGCAGGCCGGCAGGAGATCGCCATGGAAATGCACCAAGTCCGCTACTTCCTGGCGGTGGCGGAGCAGCTCAATTTCACCAAGGCAGCCGAAAGCTGCAATGTGTCCCAGCCGTCGCTCACCCGCGCCATCAAGCTCCTGGAGGAAGAATTCGGCGGCCTGCTATTTCATCGCGAGCGCGCGAATACCCACTTGACCGACCTCGGGCGCACGGTCCGCCCTCACCTTCAGCAAATCTATGACGAGGCGCATGCCGCCAAACGGCGCGCCCAGGAACTTTCCAAGCTGAAGAAGGTCAGGCTCAAGCTCGGCATCATGTGCACCGTCGCTCCGACCCAGCTCATCGAACTTCTGACCTCGGTTCAGACGAGGTACGACGATATCGAGATCGAAATCACCGACGCCAGCGCCGCCGAACTGGAAACCATGCTGCTCGACGGCGATCTCGAAGTCGCGATTCTGTGCCGGCCCGATCGCACGCTCGACGAACGCATTCACATGATGCCGCTATTCCGTGAGCAGATGATGGTGGTGATTCCGCCCAATCACCTGCTTGCCGCCAAGGACGCCATCCGGGTCAAGGATCTCCACGGCATGAACTATGTGAACCGCGCGAAATGCGAGTTCAACGGCTATGCCGGCCAGTTTTTCCGCGAGCAAGGCGTCGAAATCCGCACCGTTTATCGCAGCGAGCGCGATGATTGGGTGCTGGCGATGATCCGCTGCGGACTTGGATTCGGCTTCATGCCGGAATTCTCCGTGACCGATCCCGCGGTCATCGCGAGGCCGCTCATCGAGCCGGACTTCTGGCGCACCGTCAATCTCTGCACCGTGCGCGGACGGCCGCATTCGCCCGCGGTCGGCGCGCTCGTGCGCGAAGTCATGCGGGTCGGCTGGCATGGTCTTCCGGCGATGGCGGTGACGCAAATCAAGGAAAGGCACGGCGCCGAACCCCTCGCCGCCGACTAATCGTTCTCAATTGCAAAGGGGCGCGCCCCGCCCCGCGCGTTCCGAGACCTTCCCTGTTGCGGGCTTGATGCATGATCTCAGCGGAGCACCTCAAGGACATCGCGTTTTGGTCTCGCGAATTAGACTTGGAGGCGTTCGAGCAAGCAAGGAAAGGCATTGTCGAGCGGACGTTCCCGATGGGAGCTTACATCTGCCACCGGGGCGACCGTCTCGACGCGTGGACCGGGGTCGCGGTCGGTCTCGTCAAGCTCAGCACGGTATCGAAGGCGGGGAAGGCGATATCTCTGGCCGGCATCAGGGCCGGAGGATGGTTCGGCGAAGGAACCATTCTGAAAGACGAGGCCCGGCAGTACGATCTCGTTGCGCTACGCGATACGCGAATGGCGCTGATGAATAGGTCGACTTTTCTGTGGCTGTTTGAGAATAGCGTCGCTTTCAACCGCTTCCTGGTCAGGCAGCTCAACGAGCGGCTCGGACAATTCATTGCGCTGGTCGAATACGACCGCATGTTGGACGCAACGGCTCGTCTCGCGCGCAATATTACCTGGCTATTCAATCCTGTATTCTATCCGGATCCGGAAATGCATCTTGAGATATCCCAGGAGGAGATTGGCGCACTATCCGGCATCTCACGCCAAGCTGCCAATAAAGGCCTTAAGTCGCTCGAAAAAGCGGGTCTCATTCGCATCGAGCGAGGCGGAATAACGGTTATTGATCTAAAGCGTCTCAGCCGTTACGGCGAATAGATGGATTTATCGCTCGGCGCGAACGGTGCGCGCCAATGCCACTAACATTCGCCCATCATACTGGATACCGCGCCCTCCAGTCTGTCAAGCGATCGCTTGTTATAAATTCGTATAATGGCACAGTAGCAATCCAAAGCGACGACGAGCGGCCGCGGCGACTTGTCGAATAAATACGATCAGCGGCTACCAAATAGTTGGAGGACTAGCGCGGTAATGGCCGCAAACACGAGGATACCGACCGTCAAATCGCCCCGACCTTGACTGGCGGGGCGGCCGACGGTGTGACGCAGGATAGACCGATTGCGGACCGCACCAAACATGCTCTAGAGTACTATAAATCTTGAGGAACTGCGGCGGCCGGGTGGCCGCTCGGTTGTACAACAGGCACGATCAACGTGCCGTGCCAGGGAGGACGCGCCGTGGTGGCTGCCCCAGTGGCGGACACGTTCCCGAAGCTATTGGCGCGCAATGCAGATCGTTTCGGCCGCCGGCCGGCGATGCGCCACAAGGATTTCGGTATCTGGCAGACTTGGACTTGGGCCGAGATGTTCGACCAGGTCCGTGCCCTCGCGGTCGGCTTCAATCGGTTGGGCCTTCAACGGGGCGAAACGATCGCCATTGTCGGCGCGAACCGGCCGAGGCTTTACTGGTCAATCATGGCCGCTCAGACGCTGGGCGCCATTCCCGTGCCGGTCTACGCCGATGCGGTCGCAAATGAGCTTGCCTATGTGCTCGCCCATGCCGAGGTGCGCTTCGCTTCCGTTCAAGACCAAGAGCAGGTCGACAAGATCCTGTCAGTGTCCGACCGACTGGGCAAGCTCGAACATATCATCTACGACGAGCCGCGCGGGCTGCGCGATTACGAAGACCCTCGCCTGCACGCAATCGACGAAGTCATCGAAAAGGGGCGCGCCGCTCTTGCCGATCCGCAAGTGGTCGCTTGGCTCGATGGCGAGATTGCCGCCGGCAAAGGTTCGGATGTCTCGATCATCCTCTATACGTCAGGCACGACCGGCCAGTCCAAAGGGGTAATGCTGCCGGCCGCCGGCTGCATCAATGCCGCCGCCGACACGGTCGCGTTCGACAACCTTGACGAAAACGACGTGGCGCTCGCTTATCTGCCGCTCGCCTGGGTGGGAGACCATTACCTCAACTATGCGCAGGGTCTCGTCGCAGGTTTCTGCCTCGCGTGTCCGGAGAGCACCGAGACGGCGATGCAGGATCTGAAAGAAATCGGCCCGACTTTCTTCTTCGCGCCGCCGCGCATTTTCGAGCAAATGCTCACGCGGATCACCATCCGCCTTGAGGATGCTGCGCGCCTCAAGCGGCTGCTCTTCCGCTATTTCACCGGGGTCGCGCGGCGTTACGGGGAAGCAATCCTCAATCGTCGGCCCGTGCCCTTCGGTGGGCGTCTCCTGTATGCGGTCGGAAAGTTCCTGATTTACGAGCCGCTCAAGAACGTGCTCGGCCTGTCGCGCGTCCGCGTCGCTTATACGGCCGGCGAGGCAATCGGACCGGAGCTGTTCTCGTTCTACCGCTCGCTCGGAATAAACCTTAAGCAGCTTTACGGGCAGACCGAAGCCTTTCTTTACATCACCGCTCATCCCGATGGACAGATCCACGCCGCGACGGTTGGTCCGGCAGCGCCCAATGTCGATCTGCGGATCGCCGAGAGCGGCGAAGTGCAATTCAAATCGCCCGGCATGTTCATCGGTTATTTCAAGGACGAGGAAAAAACCGCCGACACCCTGACGAGCGACGGCTTTGTTAAGACTGGCGACGCCGGTGTTTTTGATCCGAAAACCGGGCAATTGCGGATCATCGATCGCGCAAAGGATGTTGGTCGGCTCAAAGACGGCACGCTGTTCGCGCCGAAATACATCGAGAACAAGCTGAAGTTCTTCCCGAATATCAAGGAGGCGGTCACCTTCGGGGACAACCGCGACTATGTCGCAGCTATGCTCAACATCGATCTCGCTGCGGTGGGTAACTGGGCCGAGCGCAACAATATCGCCTATGCGTCCTACCAGGAGCTCGCCGGCCACCCGATGATCTATGACATGCTTGAGAAGGACGTCGCCGAGGTCAATCGCTTGCTCGCAGAGGAAGAGGTGATGGCGGGTGCACAGATCCGGCGCTTTCTCATCCTGCACAAGGAGCTTGATCCCGACGACGGCGAACTCACCCGCACGCAGAAGGTCCGGCGCGGTTTCATCGCCGAGCGCTATGCGCCGCTCGTGACCGCCCTCTATGACGGCGTGAAGGAGGCCGATATCACCACCGAAGTCACCTTCGAGGACGGACACAAGGGCGTGATCTCCGCGCGCGTGAAGATCCGCGATCTGGACGTTCGCTCCGAGACACCGCCCCCGCGCAGAGAGGCTGCCGAATGACGGGTCACGCACGATGCTGCGCGAAACGGCTGGGCGCCAAGGCAGGCAGCGCCTGCGTCGATCGCAGCAGTGTCGTCGAGCGAAAAGCCAGCGGAAACCGCGCATACGCCGAGCGAGGGCCGCGGAATGGATGACGTGCCTTTCAGGGTCGCCGAAACGATTGATTTTTCGACCCGGATCAAGTTCAACACCGCGCTCGAGGTGATGGAGGTTGACCTCAGCAACGTCACCTTCGCCGACCGCGAGATCGTGCGCCGATTCTACGACGAAGTCGATCGGCAGATGGAGAAGGCTGGCGGCCGCTGGTACTTCCTCATTAACTATGAGAACTGCGTCGTTATGCCGGAGGCCTGGGATGATTTCGCCTTAGGCGGCAAACTCGCCAACGTCAAATACAGCAACGGCACCGTGCGCTTCGGCGCGACCGACGAGACCCGGCAATCGATCCGCAAGCACGCCGAAGCCGAGCGCTTCCGTTCTAACCTCTATGAGACGCGTGATGAGGCACTGTCGATCCTCGCCACGATGCGCCGTCGCCACCATTTCCTCGGGCGCGGCTCGCGCCTCGAACCGGGTCGGACCGCCGACATCCTGCTCAAGGTCGAGAACGTGTCGCTGCGGTTCGGCGGCGTGCACGCTTTGCAGCAAGTGAGCTTCGAGATCGAACGCGGAGAAATCGTCGCCATTATCGGCCCGAACGGCGCTGGCAAGACTTCGATGCTCAACGTGATCAACGGCTTCTACCATCCCCAAGAAGGCTCGATCACCTTCAAAGGCGAAAAGCGCAATCAGATGCGCCCCTACCTTGCGGCGAGTCAGGGCATCGGCCGCACCTTTCAGAACGTCGCGCTATTCAAAGGCATGTCGACACTCGACAACATCATGTCGGGCCGTGCGCTGAAAATGCACAAGGGACTTCTGTGGCAGTTCCTGCATTGGGGGCCGGCGCAGAAGGAAGAACTCGAGCACCGCGAGGCGGTGGAGCGCATCATCGATTTTCTCGAGATCGAGCACATTCGCAAGGTGCCGGTCGGGCGCTTGCCCTATGGACTGCAGAAGCGGGTCGAACTTGGCCGCGCGCTCGCCATGGAGCCCAATCTCCTGCTGCTCGACGAACCGATGGCCGGCATGAACCTCGAAGAGAAGGAGGACATGTCGCGCTACATCCTCGACGTCAATCGCCAATTCGGCACCACGATCGCGCTGATCGAGCACGACATGGGCGTGGTGATGGACCTGTCGAATTTCGTCGTGGTGCTCGATCATGGCGTGAAGATTTCCGAAGGCCCGCCTGGCGAGGTCCAGAGCGATCCGGTGGTGATCCGCGCCTATCTCGGCATGGGACACTAGACGCGCAGGCGGCGGGGAGCGCCGCGGAACGGGAACGATTGCATGATGTTCTTTGCGGAAACGGTGATCAGCGGGCTATTGGCCGGGGTAATGTATTCGCTGGTCGCGCTTGGCTTCGTGCTTATTTTCAAGGCGTCCGGCGTATTCAATTTCGCCCAAGGCGTAATGGCGCTGTTCGCCGGCCTGACGCTCGCCGGATTCCTGACCGGCACGATCCCGATCACCCATCAGATCAATTCGGCGATCGCCATGCCGCCATGGCTCGCCATCATCGCGACGGTGCTCGTGATGATCGGCCTCGCAATCCTGATCGAGCGTCTGGTGCTGCGCCATCTGGTCAACCAGGAGCCGATCATCCTGTTCATGATGACGCTTGGCCTCGCCTATGTGCTCGAAGGCGCCGGCGACCTTCTGTGGGGCTCCGACGTAAAAGTGCTCGATCTGGGCCTGCCGAGCGGGGCGAACGACTGGCTGCTCGATAATTACGGGCTCTATGTCGATCAGTTGGAAGTCGTCGCGGCGGTGGTCGCCGCCGCACTCGTCACCGCGCTCGCCATCTTCTTCCAGAAGACCCGGATCGGGCGGGCGTTGCGCGCGGTGGCCGACGACCACCAGGCGGCGCTGTCGGTCGGCATTTCGCTCAACACGATTTGGGCGATCGTCTGGGCAGCCGCCGGCATTGTCGCCCTGGTTGCCGGCATCATGTGGGGCGCCAAATCCGGCATTCAGTTCTCGCTGTCACTGATCGCGCTCAAGGCGCTGCCGGTGCTGATCCTTGGCGGGTTCGATTCGGTGCCCGGCGCCATTGTCGGCGGGCTGATCATCGGCGTCGGCGAGAAGCTCGCGGAGGTGTATTTCGGCCCCTTGGTCGGCGGAGCGGTGGAGAATTGGTTCGCCTATATGCTGGCGCTCCTGTTCCTGCTGGTCCGTCCGGAAGGGCTGTTCGGCGAGAAGATTATTAGACGGGTCTAGGAAACAACGATGTTCTACCGCGAGGTCGGCCAGTTTAAGACATCCTATGCCGCCGATCAGGCGATCTTCCCGATCGCTCAGGATCGCTGGTTTGTTATTGCCGTGCTGCTCGTGGCCTTCCTGGTCGTGCCGTTCTTTATTACCGACTATACGCTAAATGCGATTCTACTTCCTTTCCTTATCTTCGGCCTCGCCGCGCTCGGGCTTAACATCCTCACCGGCTATTGCGGTCAGCTGTCGTTCGGAACCGGGGCGTTCATGGGCGTTGGCGCCTATTCCGCTTTCAAGCTGATGACGACCATGCCTGAACTCAACTTGGTCGTCGTGTTCCTCGTAGCGGGCTTGATTACCGCCGTCGTCGGCATGCTGTTCGGATTGCCGAGTTTGCGCATCAAGGGCTTCTATCTCGCGGTTGCGACGCTCGCGGCGCAGTTCTTCCTGGTTTGGCTGTTCTATAAGTGGGACTGGCTGCGCAATTACAGCCCCACAGGGCAAATTACTGTCCCGCCGCGCACCTTTTTCGGCGTGCTGATGACGGGAGAGGGCGCCGAGCCCGCTGCGAAGTACGTGCTCGCCCTTGCGACGGTGACGATTCTGGCGTTGGGCGCCAAGAATTTGGTCCGCGGCCGCTTCGGCCGGTCGTGGATGGCGATCCGCGACATGGACGTCGCCGCCGAACTGATCGGCATTCGCCCGCTTGCCGCGAAACTTTCCGCCTTTGGCGTCAGCTCGTTTTATGTCGGCGTGGCCGGCGCGATGATGTTCATTCTCTGGCTCGGCGCAGCCGAAGGCGGCGACACTTTCGGCATTCAAAACTCATTCCTGGTGCTGTTCATGATCATCATCGGCGGGCTTGGAACGGTTCTCGGCAGCTTCCTCGGCGCTGCCTTCCTCGTTCTGATGCCGATCGCCTTGACGAACACGATGGTCGATGAGCTCGGCCTCAGCGCCGTGTTTGCGAAGCACCTTGAATATATAATCATGGGGTCTCTGATCATCTTTTTCCTCATTCTCGAGCCGCATGGATTGGCGCGGCTTTGGCAGATCGCCAAGGAGAAGCTTCGGCTTTGGCCATTCCCCTATTAGCGGAGCGCCTGCTCCCTTAGGCCGGATTACGAAAAATCAAGCGGGGCTTCGACCCACACCAAACGGAGGAAATGCAATGTTACTAAATAGATTGACGAAACTGGCCGCGGGCGCCGCAATCGCCGTCATGGCCACCGGCGCGGCCGGCGCTTACGAACTCGTGATCCCGGCGCTCGAATTCCGCACCGGCCCGTACGCGCCCAATGGAATTCCCTTTGCCAACGGCTACGCCGATTACTTCACCATGCTCAATGAGCGCGACGGCGGCGTATGCCTGAAGAAAGGCGAGTGTGCGAAGGTCAAGATCGTACAGTGCGAGACCGAGTACAATACGCAGAAGGGGGTTGAGTGTTACGAGAAGACCAAGGGCGAGGAGCCATCCGGCGCGCTCGTCTACCAACCGTTGTCGACCGGCATCACCTATCAGATCATTCCGAAAGCCTCGGTCGACGAGATTCCCGTGTTCTCGATGGGCTACGGCCGAACCTCCGCCGCGAATGGCAAGGTGTTTAAGTGGGTATTCAACCTTCCGGCGACGTATTGGAGCCAGGCTTCGGCGCTCATCAAGTATATCGGGGAGCGCGAGGGCGGGATGGACAAGCTCAAGGGCAAGAAGATCTTTCTCGTCTACCATAACTCGGCTTATGGCAAGGAACCGATCCGCACCTTGGAGGCACTGGCGAAAAAGCACGGCTTCGAATTTCGTGCAATCGCGGTCGATCACCCCGGCCAAGAGCAGAAAGCGGTTTGGCTGCAGATCCGTAGGGACCGGCCCGACTGGGTGTTGATGTGGGGTTGGGGCGTGATGAACCAGGTTGCGATCAAGGAGGCGGCGTCGATCCGCTACCCGATGGATCATTTCATCGGCGTGTGGTGGTCGGGATCTGAGAACGACGTCAAGCCTACCGGCGAGGCCGCGAAAGGCTACCTGTCGGGAACCTTCCACGCCTCGGGTGCCGATTTCCCCGCGCACAAGGACATCGTGAAATACGTCTACGACCGCGGCAAGGCGGTCGATCCGACCTTCAAGGACCGCATCGGCGAAGTGCTGTATAATCGCGGACTGGTCGCCGCCATGTGGACGGCCGAGGCCATGCGCACCGCCATGAAGATGTACAATACGGTCGAGATCCACGGCAAGCAGCTGCGCGACGGGTTCGAGAACCTCAATGTCGACGAGAATCGATTGAAGGAACTCGGCCTCGAAGGCTTCACGGTCCCGGTGAAGATCACCTGCGCCAATCACGAAGGGCCCGGCAAGGTCGCGATCCAACAGTGGGATGGCAAGAAATGGAAGATCGTGTCCAAGGGCTACTATGAGCCGGACCGCGACGTGGTGGGCAAGTTGATCAAGGAGGATTCCGAGCAATTCGCTAAGGATAACAACATCACGCCGCGCGACTGCAAGTGATGACATGCAGCAAGTAGCAAACACTGCGGAGGCAACAAAGGGGGTGGCGTCGCCACCCCCCGTCCTCACCGTGAATAATATCGAGGTTGTCTACAATCACGTGATTCTGGTGCTGAAGGGTGTGTCCCTGTCGGTACCGAAGGGTGATATCGTTGCCCTGCTCGGGGCCAATGGCGCGGGCAAGACCACGACGCTGAAGGCGATCTCCAACCTGCTTGAGTCCGAGCGTGGCGAGGTGACCAAGGGATCGATCGTGTTCGACGGTGCGGAGGTGCATGCGCTCACGCCGAACGAGCTGGTGCGGCGCGGCTGTATCCAGGTGATGGAGGGACGGCGTTGCTTTGCCCACCTCACCGTGGAGGAAAACCTACTCACGGGCGCCTTCACCCGCCGCGACGGGAATACCGCCATCAGGCGCGACCTCGACCTCGTTTATTCCTATTTTCCGCGGCTCCAGGAACGCCGCACCGCGCTCGCCGGCTTCACGTCGGGAGGAGAGCAGCAGATGTGCGCGGTCGGACGTGCGCTGATGTCGCGTCCGAAAATGATCCTGCTCGACGAGCCCTCAATGGGCCTCGCGCCACAGGTGGTCGAAGAGATTTTTTCGATTGTCTGTAATCTCAATCAGAACGAAGGCGTATCGTTTCTACTCGCCGAGCAGAACACCAACATGGCGCTGAAATACGCTCGCTACGGCTATATTCTCGAAAACGGCCGCGTCGTCATGGACGGCGAGGCGCAGGCCTTGCGCGAGAACGAGGACGTCAAGGAATTCTACCTCGGCATCGCCGAAGGCAAGCGCAAATCGTTCCGCGAGGGTAAACATTACAAACGGCGCAAACGTTGGCTGGCTTAGCGTGGCATTGCTTGCTCAACCCATGAGCCGCGCCTAGGTTATTAGCACTCTGGGACGCCGCCCCCCGACATGCGCAAAGCGCCGATCCGGACGCCGGCTTTTGGAGAAGCGGAGCTGCGCCGGATTGCGCCAGGAATAGTTCAACGACATTATCGGTTCGGCGAAGTGAGGCATTGCGATGGGTCGAGTTGAGAAGGTCACGGGGGCGGCGAGGCGCATTGCCGAAGAGGAGGCCGGGCCGGCGCTGTATCGGGCGCGGCACAAGGTTCGGTTTGTGACGGCGGGGAGCCTGTTCGACGGGCACGACGCGACGATCAACATCATGCGCCGGCTGTTGCAGGCGACCGGGGTTGAGGTGATCCATCTCGGCCACAACCGCTCGGTCGAGGAGATCGTGACCGCGGCGATACAGGAGGACGTCAACGGCATCGCGGTCACCTCCTATCAAGGCGGCCATATCGAGTTCTTCAAGTACATACTGGACCTCCTGCGCCAGGCGGGAGCGGACGACATCCGGGTGTTCGGCGGCGGCGGCGGCGTGATCGTCCCGCCGGAAATCGCCGAGCTGCACGCCTATGGGGTCACCCGCATCTACACGCCGGAGGACGGGCAGATCATGGGGCTGCAGGGGATGATCAACGACGTGATCGCCTCGGCCGATTTCGATGTGGCAGCGCGGCTCCCCGCTGATCCGGGCGCCCTCGCCGAAGGCGACCGACGGGCGCTCGCGCGGGTGATCACGGCGTGCGAGAACGGCACTTGCCCGCCCGCGATCCGAGCCTTCATCGCCGAAGCGGGGGAGCGGACGACGCCGATCCTGGGGCTCACCGGCACCGGCGGCTCGGGCAAGTCAAGCCTTACCGACGAACTGATCCGCCGCTTCCGGCTGGACTATCAGGATGAGGTCAAGATCGCCGTTCTGGCGGTGGACCCGTCGCGGCGGCGCTCCGGCGGCGCGCTGCTCGGCGACCGTATCCGCATGAACGCGCTCGATCATCCCAACATCTATATGCGCTCGCTGGCGACGCGCGGCGCGAGCACCGAACTGTCCCCGGCCATTCCTGACGCGATCGCCGCCTGCAAGGCGGCGGGCTTCGACCTGATCATTATCGAGACCTCCGGCATCGGCCAGGGCGATACGGCAATCGCCGAGATCGCCGACGTGTCCATCTATGTGATGACGCCCGAGTTCGGTGCGGCGAGCCAGCTCGAGAAGATCAACATGCTGGACTTCGCCGACTTCGTCGCCATCAACAAGTTCGAGCGGCGCGGCGCCGAGGACGCTTTGCACGACGTACGCAAGCAATATCAGCGCGACCAAGTACTGTTCGACCGGCGGCCGGAAGACATGCCGGTCTATGGCACGATCGCCTCGCGTTTCAACGACGACGGGGTAACGGCGTTGTATCAGGCGATTGCGGCGCGACTGGTCGAACTCGACCTGCCCGCCGGGAAGCGCTGGCTGCCGCGCGTCGCGGTCAAACACTCCTCCGCCGGCCGCGCCATCGTGCCGCCCGACCGGTCGCGCTATCTCGCCGAAATCGCCGAGACCGTGCGCGGCTACCATCAGCGCACGGCCGAGCAATGCGACATCGCGCGCGACCGCCAGGCGCTGCGCCGCGCGCGTGCCGTCTTCCTCGACTGCGGGCGCGACGCCGCCGCGTTCGAGCCGCTGATCGCCGCCAAAGAGAACCAGCTCGCACCGGACGACCGCGCGCTGCTCGCTTGCTGGCCGGAGACGGTGAAAAGCTATGAAGGGGCGGAGTTCGTCACCGAAGTTCGCGGCAAGCAGAAACGCACGGAGTTAATCCACACGACGCTGTCAGGCACCGCGCTGCGCAAGGTCGCCTTGCCCCGCTTTGAGGACGACGGCGAGATTCTCCGCTGGCTCAAGCGGGAGAACGTCCCCGGCTCGTTCCCGTTCACCGCCGGCGTGTTCGCCTTCAAGCGCGAGAATGAGGACCCGACCCGGATGTTTGCCGGCGAGGGCGATCCGATCCGGACCAACCGCCGGTTCCACACCTTGTCGGAGGGCATGCCGGCGAAGCGCCTGTCGGTCGCCTTCGACTCGGTCACGCTCTACGGCGCCGATCCCGACGAACGGCCGGACATCTACGGCAAGGTGGGCAATGCCGGCGTCTCCATCGCCACCATCGAGGACATGCGGGCGCTGCTTGCGGGCTTCGACCTGTGCGACCCCGCGACCTCGGTGTCGATGACTATCAACGGCCCGGCGCCGATGATCCTCGCCATGTTCCTCAATATGGCGATTGACCAGCAGATCGACCGCTTCCGCGCCGAGCAGGGGCGCGCCCCGACCGCAGAGGAGGCGCGCGCGCTGCGCGCGTTTGCGCTCGCCAATGTGCGCGGCACGGTGCAGGCCGACATTCTCAAAGAGGATCAGGGACAGAACACCTGCATCTTCTCCACCGACTTCGCGCTCAAGCTGATGGGCGACGTGCAGGAATATTTCGTCCTCAACAACGTGCGGAATTTCTACTCGGTCTCGATCTCCGGCTACCACATCGCCGAAGCCGGAGCCAATCCGATCTCGCAGCTTGCCTTCACGCTCGCCAACGGCTTCACCTATGTCGAGGCCTATCTCGCCCGCGGGATGCATATCGACGACTTCGCGCCCAATCTCTCGTTTTTCTTCTCCAACGGGATGGACCCCGAATATGCGGTGATCGGCCGGGTGGCGCGCCGCATCTGGGCGATCGCGATGAAGCATCGCTACGGGGCGCATGAACGCTCGCAGAAGCTCAAGTACCACATCCAGACCTCCGGCCGCTCGCTGCATGCCCAGGAGATGTCATTCAACGACATCCGCACCACGCTGCAGGCGCTGATCGCCATCTACGACAACTGCAACTCGCTGCACACCAACGCCTATGACGAGGCGGTCACTACGCCGACCGAGGAAAGTGTGCGGCGCGCCTTGGCGATCCAGCTCATCATCAATCGCGAGTGGGGGGTGGCGAAGAACGAGAACCCCAACCAGGGCTCGTTCATCATCGAGGAACTGACCGACCTGGTGGAAGAGGCGGTATTG
>Ga0315534_1000344_pt1 | contig 31649 bp, 31 predicted proteins | sample SalMarSW160240MG_FD_203094 | JGI IMG/M metagenome (GOLD analysis project Ga0315534, IMG submission 203094) | Salt marsh sediment microbial communities from the Plum Island Ecosystem LTER, Massachusetts, United States - Salt Marsh Sediment SW1602-40 ...
AAGGCGGGTGGAAGCCCCGCCTTCTGTTTCGCAGGTCGGCGATTGTGCTTACGGCGCTGGCGTAGCATCCACTGCTGCACCTGACCAGGTGAACACTCGTTTTAAGCTCTCGGCACCGCCCGATTCATAAATCGGTTCGCCTTCTTCCGTCTGGTCGACCTGTCGCACCACACGCACGGACCAGCGCATGATGTGTGGGAGTTCCTCTTGCGGCCGGAAAGCAGTGGGTACGATGTATTTTGTATCGCTTACATAACCCACGATGCGTCGCGTTCCTGATCCCTCGGTAATGTCCACTACTACAACTTCGTAGACCTCGTTTTCCCGAAGTACACCGACGGAAGCCCATTGCAGGGTGATGCTATCGTTCGCCAAGGTAAATGCGGCACCGTCTTGCGGCAGGAGTAAGTTTGCCGCAGGATGAGGCGGCGGTGGCGTCGCCGTCGGAGAGGGACCCGGCGTGGGTAAGCGTTCGCAAAGCGGGATGATGAGAATCTGGCCGAGGTATACGGTCTCGTTGTTAAGACTGTTGTAATCCAAAATGGCACGGATATCCACGTTGTAATTCTGCGCAATGCCGCTCAAGGTGTCGTTCGCCTCGACGGTATAGGCGATCGTCTCGCAAGCAGCTCGGGTGGCTTCATCCGGCGGCAGGGTTGAAGTCGGCTCCGGAGAAGCCGTTGGTGTAGGCTGTGGGATATTAATTTTTTGTCCGACGGAGAGAATACAATCCGCCGTCAAGCCTGGATTGGCCTGGAGGATGGATTGGATCGAAATGTCGTATCGAACGGCGATGGCGATGCACGTGTCGTTGGCGATTACGATGTACTCGAGCGTGGGCAGCGGCGTCGGCGGCGGGGCGAGCGTGTCCGTGGGAGATGCCTGAAGCGTGGCCGTTACAGTAGGCGTTTCCGTTGGCGTACTTTTCTGTTCTTCGTTCGGCGCTGACCCAACAAGCCGGGTGGCGGCGAAAGTCAGGCCTGCGGCGAGGAAGGTGAAGAGTGCAAGCAAACCAATCGCCAGTGGCAAAGAAAGCGTGATCTGGGATCCACCGGAAAATCGCTGCCCTCCGTCGGAACCGACGGGCGTGCCGCAGACGACACAACGCGTGGCATTCGGGCCCAGTTTGCTTCCGCAGATTCGACAGATCGTTGGTTCAGTGGAAGTGGCTTCTGATGATTTGGTCATTGTTTCGTTCGTTTAGACTTCCTGCTTAAGGATCGTGGCATTATACCAGCAGCGAAGCAAGAGCCCAAGGCGCATATTTCGACGCTTAACCCACGATTTTACTGCTCTTCACCTGTCAGGCCGAGATCGGCAGCGATTGTCTGCATCGATTCAATAACATTTTGCACGTGTTCCCATAGATCCACCCCGAGTTCGTCGGCGGCGCAGGCGATCTCCTCACGATCAACGTTAGCCGCAAAGCGATGATCTTTCCATTTCTTGCGTACCGAAGAGACCTTTAGGTCGAGGATTGATTTTGAAGGCCGTACGAGAGTGACCGCCGTGATGAGCCCGGTGATCTCGTCGCAAGCATGGAGAGTCCGTTCCATCGCCGTCTCTCGCGGCACACCGGTGTGGTCGGCATGACTCAGGATACAACGAACGATCGCTTCGGGAACACCATGCTGGCGCAGGATCGGTGCGCCGTCTTGTGGGTGTGCGTCCAGATCTGGATGAATTTCCCAATCGAAGTCGTGCAATAAACCCGCCAGCCCCCATTCCTGCGGATCGCCGTTTAGGCGCGAGGCATAATCACGCATGGCAGCCTCTACCGCGTACATGTGGCGCCGCAGGGATTGGCTCTTCACGTATTGGTGAAGCAGGCTTACGGCCTGTTGGCGATCCATCATATTAACTGCAATTCGGTTCCTGGGAACTCAGTTCCGCAGGTTCCTCTTGATCTGCCGAATTGAGTTTAAATACGTCCCAGTAGGCTCGCAGGCTGGCTGGGATCTCGCGCAGGTTCCATAGTAGGCTCGCCCGGTAAGACCGCATATCGGCGCTCACGCCGATCACGTCGACGTCATGCGCCTCACAAAGCGCCATTGCCCTGGGCAGGTGAAATCTCTGCGTGATGATGAGTGCCTGGTTAATGTCGAAGATTTCAGCCGCGCGCAGGCAGGTTTCGAAGGTGCGAACGCCTTCCCGATCGACGAGGATGTCCTCGTCCGGTACGCCGAGCTCCAACGCCAGGGAACGCATGGCTTGCGCTTCATCCCTACCGGCTGAAACCGAGCCGCTCATGAGGATCTTGCGGACTTTCCTCGACTGATACAGCAAAACGGCTGTTCGGACCCGATCCGCCAGTACGGTCGTCGGGGTTCCGTCACGTCTCAGCCCTGCACCAAGAACGATGGCGGTTGGCCGGGAGGGTGCATCTTGCAAATCGAGAATGCGATCGGCGTAGCGGTGTCGAAGCAGCCAACGCGGTAGAAGCAGAATTAACGCAATAATGGCGAGCAGGATGCCAATACGCAGCACGGGGACAAAGCGGCTTATGAGCATCTTCGCATTTTACCAGAATGGAGATCGTCATGGGGCAGCAGTATGAAGCGTTCGCAGATCGATTCCCACCAATGTGCCACGTCCATTACGCTATATCAGCGGTTTGATTGACATGGAAGAATCCGTGCGATAGACTTTAATAGATCGGATTTGTAATATATGTCGGATGATTGACACTCGATAAGGGTTCGAAATGGATGACACGATGCAATCCGAGTTTCTTACATACCTTGCGGAGTTGAATGCGCCACCCGGCCAGAGGCTTCCAACGATCAAAGAGATCGCCGCACAGCTTGGAATCAGCAAAAGTAAACTTCGGGAACAACTCGAGGTTGCGCGCATCCTGGGTTTTGTCGAAGTTCGGCCGAAGACCGGTACGAGAACGCGCGAATTTTCCTTGTTGCCGACATTGATCACCGGTTTGAATTTTGGAATGATGGTCGATCCCGGACTTTTTGACTCTCTGGGAGTGCTGCGCAACCACCTCGAAGCGGGTTTCTGGGACGAAGCGGTCCGACTGCTGCGCGACGAAGATAAACAGTTGCTGCAAGAACTCGTCGACCGGGCCTGGCAGCGCCTGAGAAGCACGCCGATACAAATTCCACACCGCGAGCATCGTCGTCTCCATCTTGCGATTTACTCGCGTATCGACAATCCGATTTTACAAGCGATCTTGGCAACCTATTGGTATTTTTACGAACGTATAGGTTACCAGCGCTACAGCGATTATGATTACTTGAATCGTGTCTGGAAATATCACCAAAAGATGGTAGATTCGATCGTGGAGGGAGATTACGAAAACGGATATCAAGCGCTTGTGCAGCACATCGGTCTACTGCAGCAATCTTCGGAAATGGACAATTATCAGCCGGTAATCAAGAGCAGGGCGGGGATCGATTCGTTCATTGGAACGATGGGAGTGACTCCTTATGAGTAAATCTCAAGCGAAGCAAAGAGAAGCGCCAAGTGTGATGGAATCACAACAGCCGATTGTCAACGATTTCACGTTGGTAGTTGCCACGGTCAATGGATCGGGCAGCCAGACCTCCAACCTGGCGCTCGTGCGGGCGTTTTTCCGCATGGGTATACCAGTAAGCGGGAAGAATCTATTCCCATCCAATATTCAGGGCTTGCCGACGTGGTACACCATTCGTGTCAACGCTAAGGGCCACACGGCGAACAAACTGAAATCCGACCTACTCGTCGCCATGAACATGGCGACGTTTCGCGAAGATCTCGATAAGTTGCAGCAGGGTGGTGTGTGTTTCTACGACGATCGTCTGGCCGAACCTGCGGATCGCCCGGACGTCGTCTTCTACCCCATGCCGATCCGAGACCTCGTTAAAGAAGTAGATCCTCCCAAGCAATTACGCGATTATGTCTCCAACATGGCATACGTAGGCTTGTTGGCCGAACTCCTGGAGATCGATATCGAGGAGATTCGCAGCTCCTTAGACACCCACTTCGGGGGTCGGGAGAGATCCGTCGCTCTGAACATGAAGATGATCGACTTGGCGGCATCGTGGGCACGCGAAAATCTACCCAAGCGCGATCCCTATCGTGTAGAGCGAATGCCGAAAGACGAAGACCTCCTGCTGGTCGACGGGAATACGGCCGCGGCATTGGGTGCGATTTATGGCGGTGTGACGGTTGCTTCCTGGTATCCGATCACACCGGCCTCCAGTCTCGCGGAAAATCTCGAGTATTACCTGCCGCATTTACGCAGCGATCCCGAGACAGGAAAGGCAACCTACGCCGTGATTCAAGCCGAAGACGAACTCGCCGCGATTGGTATGGCCGTCGGGGCAGGATGGGTTGGCGCCCGCGCCATGACCTCGACGTCCGGCCCGGGGATTTCACTCATGTCCGAATTTGCCGGCCTGGCTTTTTTCGCCGAGATACCGATCGTAGTTTGGGACGTACAGCGGATGGGTCCCAGTACGGGTTTGCCCACTCGTACCTCGCAAGGTGACGTACTCCCCGTGCGCTTCCTAAGTCACGGAGACACTCGCTTCACGATGCTCATCCCCGGTGCACCGCATGAGTGTTTCGAATTCGGCTGGCGTGCTTTTGATTTGGCCGAACGATTTCAAACACCGGTCTTCGTACTCAGCGATCTGGATTTGGGTATGAATCAGTGGGTATCCAGGCCCTTCCAATATCCCGAAGAAGATATGGATCGCGGCAAGGTGCTGACTGCGGAGGAATTGGAAGAATTGGGCGATTATAGCCGTTATCGTGACGTGGATGGTGACGGCATCGCCCCGCGCACGATTCCGGGAACAAATCATCCTTTGGCGGCGTTCTTCACGCGCGGCACGGGGCACGACGAGCGGGCAGTGTACAGCGAAAAGGCAGAAGATTGGGACGCCAACATCGAACGTTTATGGAGAAAGTTGGAAAACGCACGCAAGCTGCTGCCGGCTCCCGTGTTGCAGCAGATGGACGATGCGGAGGTGGGGATCATCGCCTTTGGCTCCACGGATCCTGCGATCGTCGAGGCGCGACAGTACCTCTCGGACGAAGGCCTCGCCACGGATTATCTACGCATTCGGGCGATTCCCTTTTCCGACAGCGTGAGAGATTTTATTCAAGGGCATCAGATTGTGTACGTGATCGAAATGAACACCGACGGGCAGATGCACAAATTGCTGCAGCTTGAGTGGCCCGCCCTGGCGACGAAGTTGGTTTCCCTGACTAAGAACAACGGCGTACCGCTCGACACGGATTGGACTATCGAGGCGGTTCGAAACGCAGAGGATCAACGACATGAAGGATAATGGCAACGGAAGAGCGAAGAAAAAGGTGAACGAAGTCGGCCTCTCCCGGTCGGATTACAAAGGCCGGCCAACGACCTTGTGCCAGGGATGTGGGCATAATTCCATCTCGAGCCAAATCATGGCCGCCTGCTACGAACTATCGATACAACCTGAGAACGTGATGAAAATTTCCGGGATTGGCTGCTCGAGTAAGAGCCCGACGTATTTCATGAGCCGTTCGCATGGTTTCAACGCCGTGCACGGGCGGATGCCGTCCATTGCGACCGGCGCATCCATTGCCAACCGGTCGCTAAAGACGATCGGTGTCTCTGGTGACGGAGATACGGCAAGCATCGGCATTGGACAATTCATTCACCTCATGCGCCGCAACGTGCCTATGGTCTACATCATCGAAAACAACGGTGTCTACGGGCTGACCAAAGGCCAGTTTTCTGCAACCGCCGATAAGGGACAGAAGTTGAAAAAATTGGGCGTGAATCCTTTCATGCCCATCGATTTGTGCATGGAAGCACTCATCGCCAACTGCGGATTTGTGGCGCGATCCTTTGCGGGAGATCCCAAGCAGGTCAAAGAGCTTTTGAAATCCGCGCTCAACTTCACGGGAACGGCGGTACTCGACATCATAAGCCCTTGCGTGACGTTCAACAACCGCGATGAATCCACGAAGAGTTATTCGTGGGGCATCGAACACGAATATCCTTTGCACGACGTAACCTGGGTTCCTTCATACGATGAAATCGAAATGGAAATCGAGCCCGGGGAAATCGTCGAAGTTACGCTGCACAACAAATCCCGATTGGTGCTTAAAAAGTTGGAGCACAATCACGACACTTCGGACAGGCTAGCGGCCATGCAGCTTCTCGAGGAAACGTGCTGTGCGGAAATCCTGGCCACAGGTTTGATCTATCTCAACCAGGAACAGGAAACATTCCAGTCGGTGGAAAATCTCGTCGACAAGCCGCTGGCGCTGCTTCAGCAGCAGGACTTGCGGCCTTCGAGAGAAGCTTTGGACGCAGTCATGGACGACCTGCGATAGGAAGTCTGATAGTCGGTTTTCATCCTCCAATGCAATTGAAAATTCACGAGGCGCATACGTGCCTCGTGATCGTTTCTATCCTCGCGAAGTGCACGCGTGTATAATTTGTTGCCAAGAGGCGGGGAGATTCCCGGCGCACTCGACGATTGATATTCGTGCGCCGCATTGAAAGGGGAGAAGAACCGTGTCAGAACCGATGAGTTGTATGAAACTCACGATGAGGATCCTGGCTGCCTTGTGCGCCCTGGCCTTCATCATTACACTGCCGTTTGGTTTACTGGCTTTCTTCAGTTCGAACGTGATCTTTAATCCCGAGGAACTCAGCGGTACGTTGAACGAGAGCCTGATCGCTTCCGGTGTTCTTCGGAACAGCATCACCGAGATGCTTTCCGAGATGGAATTCGGCAGCGATTTCGAGGATGATTCGGAGGTCCGCCGGGCACTCAGCGATCTATCGGTCGATGAGTGGGATCGCATCGTTGACCTGCTTTTGCCGGACGCCTGGATGGAAAATCAGATCAAGGGAGTCGTCATGTCGCTCCATACCTGGCTCGATGATGACCGGCTGACGCCGGGTATCGAGATCGATATGCGCCCGATAAAAGAGCGGATGCAGGGCAAGAGCATGCGGGAAGTCATCGATTTGATCGTTGACTCCTGGCCCACGTGCACGCAAGAGCAGGTGGATCGCATGCAGCAATCGTCGCTGGAAACGGGACACCCCGCTATTCTTTACTGCGAGCCGACGGAACCTTATCGAACTGAACTGGTTGACTTCGCCACGCGTCAGTTCCAGAGTTTCTTCCGTGATTTGCCGACGACCTTTTCGGCCTTTGATTCCGAACAGGCTGATTTGAACCTCGATGATGTGCTGCTTTTAAAAGAGCGCATCCGCATGATCCGTGCCTTTACCATGGGCGGCTGGCTGTTGTCCGGCGCGTTGCTCGGTTTGATTATGATCCTGGCGATTCGTTCCTGGCGTGGTGTCGCCCTCTGGTGGGGTATACCGATTCTGACCGTCGGCATTTTGACCATTGCGCTTGGATTTTCTGTCGGCACCACGGTCAACCGCTTATGGCAAAATGCTTCGCTGGATTTCCGCCAGGAATCCGGCGCCCTGTATGAAATGTTGAAGGTTCCGGTAAGCGCCGTGCGGGAAAGGGTCACGGGTGAAGTGATGGGTGCGGGCGTCCTGATCACCATCATGGGGATTGCGATCCTGGTTGTAGGTTATCTATTTCACCGTGCCGTGCGCCCTGCAATCCCGAATCCTTCACCGAACCTAGTCTCCCAGGAGCCCGTTTCGCCGCCTGGGTATGCGGATTCCGGAAGTGATGCAACGGCACCGATGCCGCCGCCAACGAACGATGGGGATGGAGAGCGTCCCTCCGGGTTGTTCGGCTGAGAACCAGCGAAAACATAAAACGTGGCAGTCGCACGGTGGACTGCCACGTTTTTGATTCTTCGGGATAATCTACTTCACACATCCGAGCTAAGCAGCGTCATGTATACTGCGATGTCCGCTGTGCGATCGACGTTCCAGGTCGCTTCTACGATTTCATCCAAACGACCATCGCTGACGACGCCTTTTGCGTTGGCCTGGAATTTGGCGACGATTTCATCATCGCTGAGCGGATCTTCGGGGGCGCCCTTGGCGATGTCGGTCTGCGCCGTATGGCTGCGTCCGTCTTTGCAGGTGATGGTCACGCGGGCGCGCTTCACGCCGGGAAAGAGCGCGTCAATTTCCGGATCGGCAATGACCTTGATTTTCGGCAGTGTGGCCCAGATTGCGGGGTCTTTCAATTTATCATCGCTAAATGAATCGGGCAGCACGTTGCCGTCGACGATTGCGGCGGCGATCACGTAGGGCAGGCTGTGATCGGCGGTCTCTTTGGTTTCGGGTTTGTATTTGCTTGGATCGGAGAGGATGTCGGCGCCGCGCCTCGTCGTCTCAACCAGGATCTGTGCCACTTCGTCGTGAGCGACGGCAAGTGCGCTGCGCGCTTGCAGCGCAGCGGAAATCGGTTGGTGGGTGAGCGCTTCGGTAGGATAAGCCTTGTAGCCGCAGCGGGTGATGATGAACTCCTCGCCGAGCCCCTTGAGCAGCTTGTCCGTCTTCCATTCGACGTTGGAAATGACTTCGATCAAACCCTCTTTGCCTTCGATCACTTCCACCGGTCCTTCGTAACCTTCTCGAGCCATCAGCGCGGCGATGACGCCGGCTTGCGAAGCCAGGGGATCGGCGGTGTTTTTCATGTTCGTCAGATGACCGGCGACAACACCGCCGAGGGTGAAGTGTGAGCTGCCGCTGATGCCCACGGCGGCGACGAGCTGATCGAGATCGAGGTCATATAGTTTGCCTGCCACCAGCGGGCTGACAAATTGCGTGAGTGTGGCATGATGCCAACCGACCTCCCGGATGCCGGGATGGGCGGCATGGCACCAGCGCATTTCCAACTCGTAAGCCAGGACGATGGCCGTGAGAGCTTCTTGACCGCTTTTTCCGTTCGCCTCCGCGGCGGCAAGGGCGGCGCCGATGATGTCGGAGGGATGACTGGGGTCTTGCTCCCAGTAGATGTCGTTGTAATCCATCGCACGCGTGAGCAGACAATTCATCAAGGCGGCGTTGGGCGCATTGGTGCGCAAACCGCTGCCGATCACCGTTGCTTCAGGGGTGCCTCCAAGTTTTTCCGTGAAACGCAGCATCGCCTGCATGTCTGCATTACGTGTAGCCGCAAGGGCACAGCCCACGCTGTCCAGCAAGAAGCGCTTGGCTTCGTGCTTCGCTTCGGTGGGAATGTCTCCATAGGAGAGATTTCGGGCGAATTCTGCCATTTCTCGGCTGATTGAATCCATCGTTCTACGTCTCCTTGTAGTGAATAATCTACAGTTCAGCGACGATGGCGTTGGCAACGTCGAGCGTCGAGCTGGACCCACCCATGTCGTACGTGCGGGTTTCACCGGCCGCGATAACCTTGCGGATGACTTGCTCCAGGCTTTCGGCCAGATCGTTCTCGCCCAGCCAATCCAGCATCAATTTCACCGCCAGCAACATCGCCGTGGGATTGACTTTGTATTGACCGGCGTACTTCGGCGCCGATCCGTGGGTCGGCTCGAAAACGGCAAAGTCGTCCCCGATGTTTCCGCTGGAGGCGAAGCCGAGGCCGCCGACCAACTGCGCCGCCAGATCGGATACAATGTCGCCAAACATGTTCGACGTCACCAAGACGCCGTAGTCCGTCGGGTTTTTCACCAGCCACATCATCTGTGCGTCGATGTTGGTTTCCCAGAGTTCGATGTCTGTGTAATCGGCGGCGATTTCCCGGGCCTGGCGGGTCATCAGCCCGCTGGTTTCGCGCAGCACGTTGGGCTTTTCGACCAAGGTGACAGTGGGGTAGCCGAATTTGCGCGCATACTCGAAGGCCTGGCGCACGATGCGCGCGGCGCCATTTTTGGTGATCACGCGCAGGCTGACGGCTATTTCCGCGCCGGGAACACCATCGAAACGCGACATCGCCGGGCTGAAATTCACCAGTGCGCTGCGAACTTCATCCGGCAGCGGATAAAATTCGACTCCGCTGTATAGGCCTTCCGTGTTCTCACGGAAGACGACCAGATCGATGTCGTCGCGGTAATTCAGCGGATTTCCCGGAAATGCCTTGCACGGCCGCAGATTGGTGTAGAGATCGAAGATTTGCCGCAGACGCACGATCGGGCTGCGGTATGAAAATCCTTTGTCCTGCAGTTCTGGAGCGAGCTCTTTGGCCGCTTCGTACTTGGGCTTTGAAGTGATTGCACCAAATAAGCCACAGGTGCAGTCCTGCAAAATTTTTACCGTTCGATCGGGAAGCGCTTCCCCTTCTGAGCACCAGAATTCCCAGCCGATTTCGGCAGGGACGTACTCGGCATCGAGGCCGAGCGCATCGAGCACGATGCGGGCGGCGTCCATAACGTCGACGCCAATGCCGTCACCGGGCATCCAGGCAATGTGATATTTCGCCATTCAATCGTTCTCCTCAATTCAGTTTCGTCGAGTAATCGACGTCATGTACTGATTTCGTCTCGTTTAATTATGACGAAGTCTTCATCCGCTCGAGCTGCTGTCGAGTGTAGGGCACCAGCCCACCGGCGTCAAAGATTTTCATCACTGCTTCCGGGAGCGGCGGGAAACTGAATTCTCCGCCCGCGCAGCGAATCGTGCCGCCTTGCAGGTCGATCTCGATGGATTCACCATCCTCGATGGCCTCGACCGCTTGGGGACAAATCAAGGCCGGCAGTGCTGCGTTGATACAGTTGCGGTAGTAAATGCGGGCGATGCTTTTGGCAACGATCGCCCCGAGTCCGCTTTCTTTCAAGCAGGTGACGGCTTGTTCGCGAGACGATCCGCAGCCCCAGTTCGTCCCCGCCACGATGATGTCGTTGGGCTGCATGTCCTTCACGAAGCGTGGATCGAGATCCTCGAGGGCATACTGCGGCATTTCCTTGGGATCGCTGACCGTGTACGTATACTTGCCCGGAAAAATGACATCGGTGTTGACGTCATCGCCGTATTTCCAAACTCGACCGCGAATAATACTCTCTTTGGACATCAGTTAATATCCTTTGGGTGAGAAATTTCTCCCGCGACCGCCGAGGCGGCGACGACCGCCGGGCTGGCGAGGTATATTTCGCTCTCTTTCGTGCCCATGCGTCCGCGGAAGTTGCGGTTTGCGCTGCTGATCGTCACTTCGTCGATTGCGGGCACGCCCATATGATTTCCCATGCAGGGTCCGCACCCGGGGCTTTCGATAACCGCGCCGGCGCGCACGAATGTTTCCAGATATCCAGCTTTGAGCGCCTCCAGATACACGTCGGAAGAAGCGGGAATGACGATCATGCGCACGCCCTTGGCGATTTGTTTTCCCTCGAGAATTGCTGCTGCTGCGGCGAGATCTTCCAGTCTGCCGTTGGTGCACGTGCCCAGAAAGGCCTGGTGGATACGCGTGCCTCGCAGCTTGGATAGTGGTTGGACGTTGTCCACCGTGTGTGGGCAGGCGATCATAGGTTGGATCTGCGCCGCATCGTACTCGAGAATGCGTGCGTACCTGGCACCTTCGTCGGGATCGACGGGCTCGCAGGCGCGTTTCGCACGGCCTTCGAGGTAGGCGAAGGTTTTCTCATCGGCGGGAACGTAACTGTTTTTAGCGCCCATCTCCGCCATCATGTTGGGCAGCACCGCACGCTGGGAGATGTCGAGCGCTTCGATGGCTTCGCCGTGCCATTCGACGGATTGATAGAGCGCCGCGTCGGCGCCGTTTTCGCCGATAACGTATAGCGCCAGATCCTTGGCGGATACACCTTCAGCTAAATGTCCGTGTACTACGATTTTGATGCTTTCCGGCACGCGCAGCCACAGGCTGCCGATGGCCCAGATGGAAGCCATCTCGCTGCGGCCGATGCCGGCCCCGAATGCGCCCATCGAACCGGCGTGGGGCGTGTGCGAATCCGACCCCAGCACGATTTCTCCTGGAAGCGCCAGTCCCTCTTCGACCAACACCTGGTGGCAAATCCCGCGCCCGACCTCGAAGAAGTGCGGAATTCCTTGCTGGCGCACGAATTCGCGGATGAGGCGGTGATTTTCTGCGTGCTTGGTCGTCGGCGCAGGAGCGGCGTGATCGAGAAAGATAGCGTGCATCTCGGGATCGAAAACCCGTTCCGCACCCATCTTCTGGAAAATCCCGTAAATGGGTGCCGTGTTGTCGTGCGAAAGAGCCACGTCCGGCGTGATCTCCACGATCTGACCGGCGGATAGCTCGGCTACTCCAGCTTTTCTGGACAATACCTTTTCGGCGAATGTTTGCGGCATATGTTCTCCTACTTACGGTATACAGTAATCTGCCACGAGCTTTACTTGGCGGACTTGGTCAGATCGAAGTCCGTGAAATCGGCGTGATGGAAGATGATCGACTCCGGCCGGCGGGCGAACTTGTCGCCTTCCCAGGAGTGCGTGGCAACGACATGCATCACCGCCTCGGGAATCTCGTGTTTGAAACACAGGCCGACACCGGTGAAGGGGTGGCGTAAATACTGGTACATACTTGCCCATTTGTATTCGCCGTCTTCCTCGCTGAACTCGATCAGTTTGCCTACGTCGGCCAGCAGCGCGCCGGCGATGAGCGTATCACGGCTGATCGCATAACGCTCGCCGTATACTTCCGCAAGCACACCTTCCATGGCGATGCACAGCCGGCAGACGGTGCTGACGTGTTCAGGGAAGCTGATATCGACGTCCTCGACGAGCAGCGTGTAGGGCATGCGTTTGAGGTCGTCAATGCTCCACCCGCCGATGGCCAGCGCCTCTTCCCAGACGGCCAATGCGCGCTGGCGAAGATCTTCATCTTCGATCTCGGAAAATTCGGGGATGAGTTCGATCAGTTCTTTGGACATCTTCACTTCCTTTTGGATACTCTTAATATACTAACCGCAAACACGGCAAACGGCGCGCCAGATCTGGCGTCTTCGAAGCATTGGGCTGAAGGTCGCACGGACGTTTCAATCGAGGCTTCGAGCAGGGGGTCCGTCGTATTCATGCTTGATGGGATCGATCTTGCGCATCGGGCGTTCGCGTGTTTGTTCTTCGTATACGTGTGCCACCAGACCAGGAACGCGCGCCATGATGAAGAAGGCGTTGGCGAGTTCGCGCGGCATGTGCAGATCGACGAGCAGGGCTGCGATGGCGCCGTCGACGTTGATGGGCAGCTCTTTGCCCGCCTTGGAAAGCGCGCTTTGAATGGCCCCAATCATGGCCACGCCGTCTCCGGCGACCTTCAGTTCCTGTGCCAGGGCAAACAATTTCTTCGTCCGGGGATCGTCGCTGTGGATGCGGTGGCCCAGGCCGGCGATGCGTTTCTTCTCCTGGCGGTATTGGGCAACCAATTCTTCGGCGGCTTTTTCGATACTCACGCTCGAATCCGCGGTCATTTGGATGCCTTCCATAATAACGCCCATGCAGTCATAGATCGCTGCGCCGTGGAAACGGTTGATCGAAAGCACGCCGGCCGCCACGGCTGCGTTGAGCGGCGCGCCGGTCGAGGCTGCAGTACGGGCGGCGAGCGCCGAGGGCGGCGTGGCGCCGTGATCGATGGACGAAACCAGCATGGCGTCCAGCAGCTTTGATATGTTCGGCGCAGGCAGTTCTCCGGTCAAGGCCAGAAAAATCGCCTGCGCAAAGGTCACGTTCCCCATTAATTCGTCGATGCGGTAACCGCGCAAGCGCACCTCGTTGGGTTCGATCTGGGTGATGGCAGTTTTCCAATTCGTTTCGCTCATAATGCAATCCCATGTTGATCCAGGACGGATTTCGTCTCTTGCGGCAGCATGCCGAAACCGTCGACGACATGCACACCGACTTCGCGCAAGCGCTTGACCTTGCCTTCGTGCGTGCCGCGCCCGCCCTCGATGATCGCCCCGGCGTGGCTGAAACGCGTGCCGCTCTTCGCCGCTTTCCCGCCGATAAAGGCCACGATGGGCTTGGTGACCTCACCGGCTTCGATCAAATCGGCCAGGCGCTCTTCCTGCGTACCGCCGATCTCCCCGAACATCACGATGGCCTTCGTTTGCGGATCGTTCTCGAAGTGCAGGGCGACTTCGGGCAGCGGCGTGCCGACGACGACGTCGCCGCCCACATGCACCAGAGTCGTCGCGCCGATCCCTTCCTGCGCCAGGTAGTAGGCCATCGAGGAGGTGATCCCGCCGGAGCGGGAGCAAATCCCCACAGGACCCGGCATGAACCAGGCTTTGGCCGACGCTGCACGACCGCCGATCATGCCCAGCACGGCCTTGCCCGGAGAGAGAACACCCAGCGTGTTCGGGCCGACGAAGCGCGCCTCCTTGCGCCGGGCGGCTTCGGCGATCTCGAGCACGTCGTAGATCGGCACACGGTCGGGGACAATGACCAGCAGCTTCACGCCGACGTCGATCGCCTCCAGCGCGGCGCCTTTCACCAGCGGCGCCGGGATGAACAATACGCTGACGTCGATCGGACCGACGTTCTCCCAGGCTTCCTGGATGGTATCGAATACCGGAACGCCTTCGACGTCCTGGCTACCCTTGCCGGGAGTCACGCCGGCAACGACCTGGGTTCCGTATTCCTTCATCAAGCGCGCCCGGGTTTGGCCTTCGCGGCCCGTGATGCCTTGCACCAGCACGCGTTTCGTTTCGTCGATCAATATTGCCATCTCGGCTCCATATCTAACACGCAACGTGCGTTTACGTTGCGGATTCCTCGTCCAACCCGGGAATGGGCAGGGAGACGTAACCGCCGCGGTTGCCTTCGAAGAAACACTCGATCTCGCAGGCCAGGCACTCGCTGCACCCGCCTTTCTTTGCTTCTTCGAGCGAGATGTTGAGCACGGGGACGCCGTCCTCGAGTTTCAGAATCTTGGGCACACAGGTCTCGACGCAGATTTTGCTTTCACACTCCCGGCAAGCGGCATGGTCATAGGTGACCATGCCCCCTGTGACGGTCTCGAATTGGTAGGGTTCTTTCGCTTTTGCATGCTCGTACGCCGCAGTTGCTGTTTCTGCAGGTTCGTATTCTTGAATCAACTCGTCCAGCCGCTGGGCGCAGAATTCCGGCGTGTCGTCCTTTCCGTAGCCCTCGACCGGAGCGGGGATGTAGTCCCCGGCGCGATCCAAGATGGCGATGGCGCGTTCCTCGGCGTTCCCGCCCAGGCGGATCACCGCGGGCACCTCGAGGGCAGTCTCCATGAAGGCTTTCACCAGCCCGCGTGCGCTGTGGAATTGTTCCTGCGAGGCGACGCCGGAGCCGGAGGCGAAGTAGCCGTCGATTCCGGGTTGTGAGAGGATGATGCGCGCCGCGCGGTAGACCTTCGATGCCGGCGGGTTGCCGCTCGTGTCCACGAAGTTGGCCAATTTGTAGCCGCGGTTCAGCACCGCGTCCATGCTCATCATCGAGCCGCCGCCGCCGGCGCCGTGGAAACCGATCACGCCGTCCCCGCGTTTGAAATCCTGTTCGAGCTGGATGAAGTAGAACGTTCCGCGGTAATCGTTCTTCTCCACCTGCCAGGCGATGCGTTCCAGCGCTGTGGGCGGCCGGTCGAACTCGCGGGCGATTTCGATGCCTAGATCAGGGTGGCGGTACACGGCGTAATCGTCGACCGTGATGCGGCAGTCTGCGGCGAGTAACTTCCCCTCCTTCGTGAGGACGATGGGATTGATTTCGGCGGCGCGGGCGTCGTATTTCCGGGCTGCGTTGTATAGCTTCGAAAGTAAGCCGCCAAGTTGGAGTTGGAGTTTGCCGTGGATACCCGTCCGGCGGGCCAGATCGCGCGCCTGATGCTCGAGCAGCCCGGTACGGATGTCTACGCCCAGGCGGGATACCGACTCGGGATGCTCCTGGGCGATCTCTTCAATACCGCTGCCGCCGATGCTGCTGAAGATCATCATCGGCGCCTGCGACTGGTCGTCGATGATCACGCCGGCGTAGAATTCGCGGGCGACGTCGAGTTTTTCTTCGACCAGCACCGTGTCGACGGTGAAGCTCTTGATCTGCATGCCCAGGATTTCGGAGGCCGCTTTGGCAGTCTCTTTCGGCGTATCGGCGAAACGAATGGCCCCTATTGCAGCGCGGCCGGTAACCCAGGCTTGTGCCTTTACTACGACGGGTTTGCCGATTCCCTCAGCGAGCGCCTGGGCTTCCTTTGCTGTGTTCGCGGGACCACCTTTCGGAATTCCGATGCCGCTTTCCGCGAGCAGTGTTTTCCCCTGATGTTCGTGTAAACGTGCCATGCTTTACCTTTTACGCTCAGACTGGAAAGATGCGTGTGGACGCTTATAAGCTTGATCGTCTTGCCAAGAAAACAAGCCAGCAAAACGCTGGCTTGAGCGCTGCTTTTCCGCCTCCTCCGCATTCGAGTCACACTTAATGATATAACGCTCACTTCATTAATTCGATGCGATTATACCTTCCTCAATGTGCGCTTGCAATTGAGATTATTGATTTCATTCGACTAAAATCCACGCAGAGCCAGGTAACATCTGGTTGAATATATTGCGCATAGCCAATGAGAAAATGGAGTAATCGTTGGATACCATTTCCCCACGCCAAAAGGCATGACATCACCCCTGACAGTTGATACTTGCCTGTAAGGTCGTTTCCATCTACCCTTAAATATAATTCAGAGAGAGTTTGGTCCCGTACGGAACACGAATTGCCGTACTTTGGCCAGGCGGCAGGTTTTCTTGCGGCCCGAGATAGTGGTTTCATCGGTTCGTTGACTACCACGAGGGCACGATGAGATACTTTGCACGAGCGCCTCTCGATACGGACGAAGCAGTCGTCTCGCGAGGGATCATCTATCTGATACCCGAACGCTGCAAAGGTTGCCGGATTTGCATCCGCCTTTGTCCTCGAAACGTACTTCAAGCCTCCGAGCAAACGAACGCTAAAGGGTACCACATCCCGGAGATCGCCCCGGGGAAAGAAGGCGCCTGCACGCTGTGCGGCTTCTGCGCCATGGTCTGTCCGGAGTTCGCCATTTACACCGGGGAGGGTGAGGATTGAACGCAGCCGAGGTACGTTCCGGGAAGCACTTCATGCACGGCGATCACGCCTGCGCCGAAGGGGCGATCGCCGCAGGCTGCACTTTTTTCGGTGGGTACCCCATCACGCCGTCGACCGAGATCGCCGAGTATCTGGCGCGAAGATTGCCCAACACGGGCGGCGTTTTCATCCAGATGGAAGACGAACTCAGCAGCATCGCATCCGTGCTGGGCGCTTCTGCGGCCGGCTCGCGTGCTATGACGGCCACCTCCGGGCCGGGTTTCAGCCTGATGATGGAGAACCTCGGTCTGGCGATCATGCTCGAAATCCCCTGCGTTCTAGTCAACGTGATGCGCGCCGCGCCTTCGACTGGTTTGCCCACGCTTCCCGGCCAGGCGGATGTGATGCAGGCCAAATGGGGCTCACACGGGGACTATCAGATCGTGGCCTACGCTCCCAGTTCGCCGCAGGAGATGTTCGACCTGACTGTGCGTGCTTTCAACGTGGCCGATCGCTACCGCACACCGGTACTGATCCTGGCCGACGAGGTCGTGGGGCACATGGTCGAGAAAGTGGTCATCCCGCCGGCGAAGCAAATCGAGCGTTGGGAACGCAAGCGGCCCAGACAAATGCCGGGCGAGGATTTCAAACCCTTCGCCGTTGAAGACGACGATCTGGTGCCGCCCATGGTCCATGCCGGTGAAGGCTACCGCATCCATTTCAGCGGCCTGACCCACGACGAACGCGGCTACCCGGACATGAATGCCGAAACGCATCACGCCCTGGTGACGCGCCTGAGCGACAAGATCGAGCGCAACGCCGATGAGATCATCATCGTCGAAGAAGAATGGCTCGAAGAAGCGGAAATTGTGGTGGTTTCCTTTGGCTGCACGGCGCGTTCCGCCAAACGGGCGGTGCGCGAAGCCCGGCGCGTAGGGATGCCCGTCGCTTTCCTGCGGTTGGTCTCGCTGTGGCCTTTCCCCGAGCGCCGGATCAAGGAAATCGCCAAAGACGTGGATGCGTTTATCGTGGCCGAAATCAACCTCGGACAGGTGTCACGTGAGCTGGAGCGCCACGTCACGCAGAGAGTCGTCGGTGTGAATCACGCCGGCGGAAAAATGATGTCGCCCGACGAAATCTTTCGAGCGATCATGGAGGTTGCCGGTCGTGGAAACGGCCATCGTCAACGTCGATAGCCATCCGCTGGACACGATCCTGCGCCAGGAACGCATTCCGCACATCTTCTGCCCGGGATGCGGGATCGGCATTGTCATGCACTGCTACGCGCAGGCGATCCTCGATTCGGGCATTCCCATCGAGCAGCACGTGGTCGTCTCGGGGATCGGCTGCTCCGGTCGCGTGGCGGGATACATGGAGATCGACTCCTATCACACCACGCACGGCCGGGCCATCCCCTTTGCACTGGGGATCAAGCTGGCCAAACCAGAACTGAACGTCGTGGTCTTCAGCGGCGACGGCGATCTGGCGGCCATCGGCGGAAATCATTTGATCCACGCCGCGCGCCGCAACGTCGATCTGACCGTGATCTGCTGCAACAATTTCAACTACGGCATGACCGGCGGCCAGGCCGGCCCTACCACGCCCTACGGCGCGCGGGCGACGACGGCGCCGTACGGCAACCCCGAGCATCCGTTTAATTTCCCCTTACTCCTGGCGGCGGCCGGGGCGAATTTCGTCTCGCGCTGGACGACGATGCACCCGCACCAGATTCAGAAAGACATCCTCTACGCCTTTCGCAAACCCGGGTTTTCGTTCATCGAAGTGCTCTCGCCGTGTCCCATCGGTTACGGCAAATCGAATCAGATCGAGGACGGCGTCGAAGAGATGCTGCTTTACAAGGAACGCTGCAAGATCGACAAGCATGTGCCTTTGGAAGACGTCGAGATCGATTTAAGCAGCAACCAACCGATCTACGTCGGTCGCTTTGTGGATCGGAATTCCATACCCTATCAACCCATACGCATCGAGGAGTGATCGATTTGGTTAAACAAATACGCATTTCCGGTTTTGGAGGGCAGGGCGTCGGTTTGTTTGGCGTTATTTTGGGTCGGGCTTTGGCGCTGTACCAGGATTTGGACGTCGTGATGACCCAGGCCTACGGTCCCGAGGCGCGCGGCGGGGCGTCGAACGCCAACCTGGTCGTCGCCGACCGGCCCATCGATTATCCCTTCGTGCAGGAGGCGGACGTGCTGGTGGCGCTGTCGCAGGAGAGCTACGCACGCTTTCGCCCGGAAGCGCGCGAGGACGCCTTGGTAATCATCGAGAGTGACTTCGTTACCCCGGAGACGGGAGATCCGACGGTGGGCATACCAGCGACGCGCCTGGCCGAAGAATTGGGCAAGCGCATCGTGATGAACGTGATCATGTTGGGGTTCTTCACGGCGGTGGTGGATTTCACCGACCGCAAGGCGGTCGAAAAGGCCATCGCCGCAACCGTGCCGCCGACCACTTTAATGCTGAACAAGAAGGCCTTCGAGATGGGCTACTCCCACTCGCCTGTGTGGGAGCAGGCAGCGTAAAGGATTCCCCAGGAATTACATATCAATAAAATGTAGGATGGATTGGATTCTCTAGGGATTCTTCCCTCGGTATGCAATCCCATCAATCTGCACATGCAGACCCTGTGGGCCGCCGGCGTGGGCGAAGTTGGTCTGGATGGTCTTGCGCGCCGGATACGCGCCCTTGAAGCGTTCCTTGAAAACCTTCTCCATGATGGGGATGTTCCATGCGTCCCGCAGGAGAACGTCGAGTTTGACGACGTCGCGCAGTGTGAGATCGACTTTGGCCAGTTTCGCTTCCATGTGGTCCAAAGCGCCGTGAACCTGGGCTTCGACGGTATCTCCGATGTTGCCCACGCAGTACGACAGGAAGACGAAATCGCCCGCCACGACGTAGCCGGCGTGCGGCCATTCTTGATTAATGTCGCCCCGAATAATATCTCCCATGGATCTCTCCTCGCTCAAGCGATAGCATTCAACAGCGGCCAGATCACGTGCCAGACCACGTCGGTCCAGAAGTGGACGCCCATGGCGGAAACCAATCCGTCCTTCATGTAACGTTCGCCGGCCACGATGCCCACAAGGCTGTTGATGATCAGACCCTCCGCGATGATCCAAATCGGCAGTTCAGCAGGTGAGCTGACTCCCAGCAGCAGCATGGCGCTGGGCAGATGGGCGGCACTGAAGGCCAGTGCGGTGATGATGTTGGCGATCCACAGCGCCGTGCGTCCGGCATCCCAGCGCCGCAGCAGCCAATTGAGGATGAACGCCCACAATCCAAACATGAATCCGCGGAACATGATCTCCTCGCCGATGCCCGCCGATGCGGAGGCAAGCAGCGACAATGGGAAGTCGGGATGCGGGAGTCCTTCCACGGAGAACGCCAGGGCAATGACCCGGTCGATGAGTACGCAGATCACGCCAAGGCCGAGGCCCCACAGCAGCGGTTTGCGCAGCCAGGCGTCCCAGCTTGCTCCTTCTCGATAGACGCCGGGCAAATCCAGATGGCGTGCGAACCAGAATCCGGCCAGTCCCAGGACGCCGTAGAGCACGATGGCCACGCCGGCGCTGGCGAGACCAAATTGCCAGCCAGAGATTTTCGTTGCCGTGTCCGGCTGCCCCGGAGGCACCATTTGGTCTGTAGGTGTGATCAAAGCGCTTGAAAAAACCAGCAGCGCGTAGATGAGTAAAAAGATGCCAAATATTGACAATTGCCGTTTGGTGTTCACGAAAAGTAATCCTCCCTGGACCAGAACGGGCGAGATTGAGTTCATCGGAAAGTAGGACCGAGTTTATCGTTTCTGAACTGCCTCCCAGAGCTCTTCCTCGACGATGTGCTTGCCGAGGCGCAGTCCCTTGGACTCGATTCGTGCGACGCAGTCCGTGATCTCATGTCGGATTGGTTTCAACGGCCGCAAAGCCCGGGACAATCGGGGTAGGATCATGCGCCGGACGTAGCGCTTCGGCGCCCGAATGATCTGAACGAAGGTATATAGCATGCCAGCGAATACCACAAGCCCTATTCCCAGATTAATCGAGTCTCGAGCGAAATCGTCTTTCACAAACGAAGCTGTACCGCAGGCCAGGAGGGTGAAGATCACGCTCGTGGCAGCGCAGCCGATGGCTATTTCTCTATCCATTCTCAGATATGCGAAGCGATCTTCGACATCCATGGCTAGGATCGTGAACGGTTCCATCAGCAGTCCTTCCCGATCGGGAAGCATGACGGGCTCTCGTCTGCGTAGACGATTCTCGATTTCAAGCCGTCCCTCGTAATGTCGATAAAAATCCGGGTAGGTGGCCTGGATCAGCGTTTCGAGCTTGTCCGGCGCTTCTTTTTCGAATCGAACGAACTTCGCAGCATCGATGGGAATGGCCGTATTGCATTCCTGGCATCTCCCAAAGTATCCCGTCAGTTCACCCGTCCCCACGGAGATGAAGTAGATGTGTGTGGTCATTCCGGCACGGAAAATCTTAAAAATTCTGGGCGCCCTGCAGATCGGGCAAAATTCGGCCGCATAGCCAAGCGGTTTCTCGACCTTTTTTGTTCCCCAAACCAACCACACGAGACCCCTCCCAATGGAAAGCCATCCTATTGTACACAATCCTATAAGGGGAGTGATGCCCTAAATTGCATCAGGGTAAGATTAGTTTCCTCGCAACCATGTGGCCAAAATTCATCCATCTACCGTCAGCGTGGAAACGTGATTTCAATGATTTACGCCATGTCTCGCGCGCTCGTCGAGTAAAGATTTCTGCGCGAATCTACAACGCAGGGACGAGGAAACCACAACCCTGCGTTGTGGTAGCTTACTCAGGTATGACCGAATAATCTCAAATTCAGTGTATAGAGATCCACCCCCAGCATTTCTAGTATTGAAAGGGCGAGGTGTTACAGGGCATATCAATAATGGAATACGATCTGCTTGCTGGGTTAATCCTCTGCGGTGAGCGGCACCAGGGCAGGGGTAAACGTGACCTGGATGGCATAGTTCACGGTGCCCTCTTTCACTTGAAGCGGCTCGGCAGATTGAATTTGATCACCGAGTGTGGTGTGAATATGCTGGATGATCGCCGCCACAAGATTTTTCCGATGGATCTGGATGTAACCCGCTGGAATGTCCATATTCGAATTATTAGGATCAGGGCAGGTTGCTTGCGGGCTGCCTGTGTTACTCTTTTGCAGCGTAGGTGTAAGAATTTTGATCGGCAGGGTGAGTTTGTCCGGACGAGCTGTGCCGCCGAATATAAATGTATATTCACCTTCGTCTTGCCAAACGTAACCGCATTGTTTGTCATCAGTGCTATAAATCGAAGCCGAGTAGCTAAAAAGACCCTGTCCGCTGATTTGCCCGTCGGCATCGATGCTGAAATGCCCTTTCCAATCCGATTGCATGGTGTCATCCACCAGCATGTTCGCCAGGCCGTTTACCGTCGCCTCCATGGAGAACTCGTATTCCCCCTCGAGCATGTACTGTGTGGCCGTATCTTCCTGCGAAGTCTCGTCCGCAGAATCATTGCCGGGTATTCCTTCGTCTGCTCGTGTCTGTGGTCCTGAAGCACACGCAGCCAATAGGACGCTGAGCAAAGCCAGACTTCGTAACCGTTTTATCGTTTTCATCATGGGACAACTCCTATGCCGGTTGTTTTTTTTACTGTGTGGTTTGATCCACAGCAGATCACTGCCAGGACGACATGCGCGCGTCGAGAAATTCCCATTCGGCGCGTACCTATGGCAAAATTATAACAAAACAGGTAAAATTACGACGAATAGCTTGATATCAGATACGTTATCAAGATGATTCAGTGCTCGAATTCAATTAGGAAGGTGCTGACATGCATTTCAAACGTCTTTTTAGGGCGATGATGATACTGGCCGCCATGGTCTTAAGTGTTTCTTGTGGTGTTTCCGAGGTAGATACTACTGCCGATAAGGGTCCCTCGGAAGCGGGTGACGTGCAGTTGGATGCGCCGGATGCTGAAGATACCGTCCCGGGCCCATATGTGTTGAACCTGGATGATCCCGGACTATACCAGTATCGGGATAAGAATTTTTCAACGCACATGAATCTCGAATACGAGGGCTCGACCACAGGTTTCGTCGACATCCGCGGGGATTGGTTTGCAGGTGCGCCGCCCAGCTATCGCTTCACCTTCGATACGTCTATATCTTTCTGGGGCGGCGTGGTGCCATTCACGTATGTCGGCCTGGACGATGCCTTGTACCTCGTCGTAGAGCAGGGTGGTTGTTCTGCGGAAGCGGGCAACCTGGAAAATCCCTACGACGACTACTTTATCAACGGCAATTACCTCACCGGAGAAGCAACGCTGGTCGAAAGCGGGGTAATGATTAACGGGACTGTAACGGACCGTTATGAGGTGACGCACGAGAATCTGTTAGCGGATGAAGGATCGGCGTTCTATGATTTCGAGTTCGTTGATACCCGCGGAAGCGTCTACGTCGATCGTGTCAGCCAGGTTATCGTACGCATCGACCAGGCTGGAACCGGTTTGGATAGCAGCCAGGACGGCGATGGATCAGGCGAAATCGACCTGACTTTCCAATTGGATTTTGAATTTATCGATCACAGCTCGGATTTGGCTCTGCCTGAAGATTGTGAGATCGCGGAAGCAGATCCGGCAGCGGAAGAATTCCGTGGTGTGCCGGCGGATATCCCTTTCCCGGTGTTGGACGACGCCAGTAACGTTTCCATTCAAGCCGACATGGGAATTTACGAATACGACACCATGGTGGATTTGGATGAGATCGCCGCCTTCTACACGGATGAATTGATTGCGCTGGGATACACACTGGATTACGACTTGGTGATGGCTCCAACGGCACTGCTGCAGTTTTCCAGCGATCAGGGGAATATGACCGTATCCGTTACCTCGAGTAACAGCGGAAACGGATCGAAGGTCTCCCTGCTCTATGCGGGCTTCTGAAAGAACCCTGATGTGCGGCCGCTGAGCGAACACGCAGTATGCCCAATTCAAGATTGCTCCTGATGAGCGTACTGCGTCAGATACGTTTTAGTACTGTCCCACGATACAACTTCTTCCACGGACAGCCAAGATTTCGGTCGCTAGAGACCTTGCTCTAATTTTTCCAAAATCGAAAGGGCGATGCGTTCCAAATAATACTCGTAGACGTTGTCGGCCGTACCCTGGCTCTCGACGATCACGTTGACGTTACGGTACTGGAAGGTGATGGTCATCTTCAAGCCGTTGGGGTCATCGCCGTTGGGATTTTCGATCGTCGCCAGCATGGCGTGTTCGGCGGCGCCCAGTTCGATCGCTTCACCTTCGTAGATTCCCCCACGGAAACCGTCCGGGAAGTCGTAGCCAAAGAACGCGGCGGCGCCCTCGACGCTGTCGAAGCGCTCGACAACGATCAGCAAGCGCGGTGGCGAGACCATCTCGGTGGGTTCCAGATCGTACAGGCCGATGTAGCCTTCCTGGCGGCCGGTTTCCTCGAAAATGGCTTGATATTCGGCGCCCCAATTCTCAACGAGCGAATCGTTCGTCACCGGGAAACCAGTCAGTAGATACGGCTCTTGGAAATCCTCGACCGCAGGCAAACAGTCCGCCATGTCGCCGGCGATCAGGCTCGGCGTTGCCGTGGGTTCTGGCGCTGCTTGCGGCGGTGCTTCCGTGGGCGTTGCTGTGGGGGCAGGCTGGGTTGAAGCGCTTTTAGAACATGCGGAAAGCAAGATCACAAAGAACAGCATACCAACGAGACACCGTTTCATAACTCTCTCCCTGTACCAACCGATTGAAAAACCATCAGAAGTATACCCGCTCGATTCCCTACGAGGACTTACGGAGACTTATCATTTGCGAGTACGATCTCCAACATTAGCGTGTAAATTTTCAGAAATACACCCGTTCGATGCCCTGTACGTACTTCGAATTGCGCGTCACGCGGAAGGGGAAGTAGCCCGCGGCGCGGTCGGCATTTGGATCCTGGTCGATCTCGTATTTCAACTCCACGATCACTTCGCGGGGGTTCTTCTGGCGGTGGATCAGCGGGTTGCCCAGGGCCATGTTGATCTTCCAGAAAATCTGCCGGTAATCCACGGTCACGCGGAAGTCGTTGTCGCGCGTAGCGTAGTAGCCGCGCTGGTAGCAGTTGAGCAGCACCGGGCTGAGCGTATGCAGGTCGTCGCGCACCACCTGCGGCAGGTCCGAGCGGTCAGCCACGTCCTGAAAGACTCTGTCGCAGAAGCGTTCGTCCAGGGTGAAATCAATCATGCGGTAGGAAATTTTCTTGCCCACCAGACCTTGCTTGACCTTGATTTCGAGCATAGGGTTGTGAATTTCCCCCGTGGCCGGCCCGTACCAGCGCAGGCGCACTTTGCGGCGGATTTCGGACCCGGCCACGTTGTCGTAGTAATTTTCCATGTCGGCCGTGTCCAGATACAGACTGTTGATCTGGCGCGGCAGGTAGGGTGCGTAGAACAGCAGCGGATGCCGGCGTACGATCGCCACTACCTGGCTGGGCAGCAGCTCCTCAACCAGGAACTTGCGTTCGTAGCGGTAGGAACGCAGCTGCGTGTAGCCGCTTAAATCGGCGGCGGGCAGGGTGGTGTCGGCCATCTACCAGATGCCCTTGTTGTCCAGGAACGAAATTTCCATCGCCGGCGAAAGCGCCAGCAGTGCATCGCGAGTCTTTTCAAGGTCGGACATGTGGCGGAACTCGACCACGAAGGCCATCTCCATCAATTCGGTGTTTTCGTCGTAGCGGATCAGGCGCAGTTTGCTGCAGTATTTCTCCAGCGTCTCCTGGATTTGCTGCATGCCGGCTTTGCTGACCCCGCGGCTGGTGATGGACAGGTGCAGATTGACGTCGGCCTGCGTCTGGCGCAGCAGGCGCGCCAGGCCGAGCAGCAGGATGCCCATCACCAGGCTGAGGGTGGTGACCAGGCGCTGGTTGTCGCCCAGACCGATGCCCAGGCTGATGGAGAAGAACAGGTAGGCCAGCTCCTCCGGCTCCTTGACGGCGGTACGGAAGCGGATGATCGAAAGCGCACCAACCAGGCCGAGGGAGAGCGCTACCGAGGAGCGCACGACGAGGATAATGAAGGTAGTGGTGACGGTGACCAGCATGAAGTTAGCGGCGAACTTGCGTCGATTGGAGAGCGAGGAGCCCCAAAAGACGTAGACGCGGCTGAGGATGAAAGAATACAGCGCCGCAAGGACTAGGTTGACGGCGAAGACGTTCACCGCGAGCGTGCTGCCCGCGCTTGTCGAAAAGGCGTCCAGTAGCGACGTCAGGGCGCTCGGTTCGGTGGTCGGCACGACTGTGGCGGCCGGGACGGCCGAGATCGGTTCGGGGACCGGTTCTTCCCCGGGTTCACCGCCGGTTTCCGAGACGAGCACCTGCAGCGAAACGTCGTCGATGGTGGTGGTGCGTTCGCCGTGCGAGGCGAAGACGAGCGTGCCCATGCCAAGCGGATCGGAGTCGCTGGCGGTAATGATATCGGTTCCGTCGACGCCGATGGTGTGTTCGCCGCCCTTGAGCGTGATCTTGAAATCCATCCAGGCGTCTTCCGTCGGCTGGAATCCGGAAGCCGTGGCCAGCACGCTTTCCTGGCCCTCTCCCTGGTTTTTCATCAGGATCGTTTCACCTTCCATAAGGACCAGCACGTAAGTGCCACTGTCGCCGGCGCGGTAATTGATGTGCGTCTCCCCGGGTCCCTTGAAACGCAGCTTAAAGGACACCTCGAAATCCTGCCAGGCGCCGCCGCGAGCGGCAAAATTCCCCGGGCCGATCTGCAGGGCGCCCTCGGCAACGATCGCTTCCGGCGAATGTTCCCAGCCGGGCATCGACGGGTCGTCGAACGAATCCGTAAACCCTTCTCCCTCCTGAGCGGCGACCGGTGCGACGGCGAGTAGAAGCACAACCAATAGTGTGAGCAGGATTGCGACTTTTCGTTTCATGATAACTCCTCGCTTCATGTTATTCTTGTGATGTCTCCCCAGATAATTCCGCTTGCAACGCAATGCGCACGTAGGTTTCACGTGCGGCCACAAATTCGAGCAGCGCTTCCCAGGAATGGTCGAACGCATCGGGAGGGAACATGGCCTCATCGCCGTAAAAAGCTTTATCGCCACCGGCCTGGGTCACGTAGGGCGCGATCATGCGGTGGTAGGTCTGGACCAGATCGGTGACGTTCTCGCTGTTGAACCACACACGCAGCAGCAGATCGATATAGGCGGCGTACTTGCCGCGGTAATATGCGATTTCCATGACCTTGTCGTGCAGCGGGGCGCGCGCCATCATACCCGGATCGGTACGTTCGAAGACCGCCGCCTGCGGGTTGCCGCCCCAGGTCAGGTCCCAGGGGATCCATTCGAAGATGTCGGTCACGGGATCGTGATACAGGTAATAGTTGTTGCCCGTGTAGGGGTAGGTGTCCCAGTTGTCGATGATGGTGACCACGGCCAGGTAGCGCAGGAAGGCGTCCATGTCGAAGACGGATTCGAACGCGGCCATGAATTCCTCGTCGGAGGCGTAAGTCGTGCCGTCCAGCAGCTTGCACAGATGGACGATGTCGCTGTAATCGGCTTCTTCCTCGTTGGTCATCTTGCCGTAGGCGTACTGGCCGTTCTGGGTGGGGTAGTCTTCGATCTTGTCGCCGTAGTAGATCAGGTCCATCGGGCCGCGCTGGGCGTGGCTGGCCTTGTAGAGGTTGCCGCCCTTGCTCTCGGCGCCGAAGCGGTTGCCGATGTATTTGTTGTCCACGCGCTCGACCAGCGAGTACACACCCCAAAAAACCGGTGGGCTGGCGTCGTCGCTGAAATCGATCCACAGTTCGACGTAGGCCACGTGGCTGGCGGGCAGACCGGCGGCGTACATCATCTCGTAGGCCAGCTTCTCGTAGAGCAGCGACGAGTCGCCGATGTTGTTGAGGAACATCAACTGGCGTAAGTTGTGGAACTCTTGATTGTCGACGTAGTAGTCGGTGTCGATCTTCCAGGGCTTTTTATCTCCGGACATGCGCAGCGAGAACTGGCCGCGCATGCGGAAGCCGACGTCGTTCAATTCTTCGCCGAATATGCTGGCGTCGACCTTGACTTGATACTTGGCTTCGGGATCGACCCACATGGCGTCCCAGTCGGCCTGGGTGAGGGCGATGTCGACGCGGCGCACGCGCGAGTCGTCGAACACCGTCCAGTAGTCGACGCTGCTGGAGGCCGGCAGGCGCACGCTGACGGTGACCTCATCGGTGTCGATCCGTCCCAGCGAATCGGTCACGCGCAGGGTGATGGTGTAGACGCCCGACTTGGTATACAAATACTGCGCATAGCCACTCTGAGAAGTGGCGTCGTAGTCGACGGCGCCGTTGCCGTCCAGGTCCCACTCGTATTTCACGATCGTAGCCCCGTCGGAACGGCTGCCGTAGGCGCTGAAATAGACCGTCAGCGGCGCCCAGCCGTCGTTGTAGATCGCTGTGGCTTGTGCCGTGACGTAGGGGCTGTCCTGGATTTCAGCTTCAGGCGGAGCAGGGCGCAGGGCAGCTAAGGCGACTGCGACGATGCCGATGAGGAGAAACAGGTAGATCGAAGCCTGTTCGAGGGCGCGGCGGGTGTGGGCGGGGCGAGAGTCGCGGCGCGCGGTCATCGAATCTCCCGTGCAGCGGGGATCAGGAGAATGAGGAGAGCGCTGGGATGTGCTGCGTCGCACGCCGGCATAGGGGGATTATACAAATTTTTGAAAATGGCGCTGGAAGGGATATTCAGCGTATACAGTCTTTTATCTATAGGGCGTGAGGCGAAATTGACAGCGGGGTAAATCCTTCATATTATGTGGGGGATTTGGTTTCATGGGAGCTCTTGCTCCATCCGAAACGAGATGCATAGGTATCATCCGACCGCCATTGGGCGATCGATGGCACAAACGAAGCGCTCATCGCCTAATCCGCAGGTAATTAAGACAGAACAAGGAGACGAACCATGTCCAGCAACTCCCCGCCCAACGTGGATGACTTGAAAGACAACGCTGACATCGAAGGTTTGATCGAAGCGCTACGATTTGAGGATAGCTATTTTAAAACTCGTTATGCTGTGATCAACGCCTTGGTGGAGCTGGGGGATTTGCGCGCCGTCGAGCCGCTCATCGAGCTCGTCGAAAGAAAAGAGAAAATGGCGAACCGTGCCTGCATCGCCCTGGGGATATTGGGCGATGCTCGGGCGATTAAGCCGCTCATCGCCGCGGTCAAGGATACTAACAATGCTGTTTGCAGATCGGAAGCCGCAAATGCGCTGGGGCAGCTCGGTGATCCCAGTGCAATGCAGCCGCTCCTCTCGGCTCTCCGGGATAGCGACCGGCATTTACGCGATGCAGCCACCATGGCGCTGGGGTGGATGGGCGCTTCAGCAGTAGAGCCGCTCATTTCACTGCTGGAGGACAAGGATACGGAGATGCGCGACAGGGCGGCGGATGCGTTGAGCAGCATCGGCGACGCGCGAGCGGTGGAGCCGGTGATCGCGGCGCTCGGTGGCGAGACGGCGCTGACCAGGGCATTGCGGGTTGGAAGCGCCGATTTCGCCAGACTGCTGATTGAGCACGGCGTGGAAGCCGACTGGTCGAGTTTGCTGCTCGAGGAAGACAACCTCAAACAGCCCGCGATCGTGGAACTGCTTTTGGAAGCGGGTGCGGATGTGAACGCGGAAAACGGGCGAACGGGTGGCACTGCCCTGGATATTGCCGTAAAAAAATATAACTACAAGACCGTCGAGCTGCTCATTGAAAATGGGGCGGAAGTCAACGCACGAAAGGGTGAAATTATTGATCTTGATGGTGTGCCCATAGAGGTGGGTGGCGGTAAAGCCCCTCTGTTGCAAGCCGCCACAGATTCGCGGAATATGGTGCGGATCCTGATCGCCGGGGGCGCCGACGTCGATGCGCAGAGTTCCGGCGGTTTCACGCCCCTGATGGTGGCGGCGGGCAGAGGCCAGACCGATATCGTGAGAGAGCTGCTCGCCGCGGGAGCAGACGCAAATGTGAAAGCCAGCAATGGCGAGACCGCCTTGAGCATCGCCAGGAGCAGAGGTTACACCGAAACGGCGGATGCGATTAAGGAGTACGTTTGATCATCGTAAGCGTTGAGTAAAAATTAAAGTCTGTTCGAGGGCGTAATGCAGGAGCCGAGTGTCGTGGCGAGCGGTCATGGATGCCCTCTTGATGTTGGGATTGGGGTGCTGCGGGGACGGAGCGGGTGCCTGCTTTGGGTGAGGGCATAGGGGGATTATACAGATTTTTGAAAATGGCGCTGGGGGATAAAAATGAATAACGAAAGAAGGTTTATTCTTGAACAGTAGCTTGGGAAGCTACTGCCTTACCACTTGGCGACACCCGCAAGAATACGACGTGATTTGACCTTGTCTATTGCCCGAAAGTCTCGAAAGCTACTGTTCTAATTGACATGCTATTAAGGAACAGATTTGTGAATACTTCAAGTGCTCTTCGGTATACCCTTTTCAGTAAGGCAAAGTAAGCGAAACGTTTAATTGGGAAATAGCATTTTGTTTAGGTTGCCTCAAAAATTATTTTTGGCGTCGTCAATGTCTTCAAGTAAATATCGCAATCGCTGAAGACGGAATCGCTTTGTACAAGTATCTACATCACTTTCATCCAATATATTTTTAAAGCCGCTTTCTACTAACTCCTGTGCACGGGAAATCTTACCGTCGACATACGCTGCTCGAACAAGGGCAGATAGGCCAAGGTCATGTTTTTTCATATCGAATAAAGTAGCGATTGACTCAAATGCTCTTCGTAAAGGCATGATTGATTTATCGCTAATCTCGTATCTTAGTAATTGAAATAAGCCCATAACTGACGCATCACGTATATTTTCAAGAACTTGTGGAAGATGTTGAATCCCAATATCAGATGGGTAACGTCGATACTCTTCTCGAATAGGTGTGGCAATAGGGGAGATAATGCCGCGTTGCATATGATTTGCTGAAGTGTCCCACGGTACTATCTCTTCAATAAATTGCTTGAGGTCGGTTGCTAAAGTCTCTTTATCAAAATAGCCTGTCGCGTGGATATTCTTATTGCTTTGTCTTGGAATACCATATCGAACTAAGTATTCTGTAATCCTCACGCCATAAATGCGATTTGGTGTTTTAGGAGGCCATTTTCCTATCGGTACAAGGAAAGCATATACGGGGATTGGCTGATTGCTCCAGTACTCAAGGTGTCTAGTTTCGAAATCAAATGATGCCGATTCCTCATCACTGGAGACTCTTGAAGGTTGTATTGCTTTAACCTGAGCCCAAAAATGTAAATATGGCATCGAGCCAAGGATTGCTTCGCAATACAAATCAATTCCAATATCAGTTCCAGCCGCAACGGGTCTTATAAGACACATTTGGCTTAGCCAAGAAGCGGCAACATTCTCGGCAAAGTTTCCCTTAAGACGATTCAAGTCAGTTAGTGTCATACATGCACCATCAATAATTTTCTATAGCCTAATCATCTTCTGTCTCCTGCGCTTGCTTTGCACGAAATATAGCTAAATGATGCAGTAAATGATTTTGTTGAACCGGCAAGTTTGACATGGTGAAAAACTCGGCATCACGAAAATCATTGAAGAACTCGCGGGTTTCAGCATTAACGCGTAGATTCAACTCCGAAGTGCAACTTTGAAGGTTGGACTAAGAGGTAAGCTGCGGTAGTATCAGAGCTTCTTAGACCGACCAAAGTCAAAGGAGCACTGATGAGAATCTACACGCAGCTTACCCAG
>Ga0315534_1000345_pt1 | contig 31619 bp, 26 predicted proteins | sample SalMarSW160240MG_FD_203094 | JGI IMG/M metagenome (GOLD analysis project Ga0315534, IMG submission 203094) | Salt marsh sediment microbial communities from the Plum Island Ecosystem LTER, Massachusetts, United States - Salt Marsh Sediment SW1602-40 ...
TTGGTTAGAATTCAGAAACATTTCAGATGTATAGTAAAAGAATAGTATTCATGGCATCCTGTCTGGGAATGCTGCTATTCGGGATAGTGCTTATCACTCTTGGATCAGTGATCCCCGACCTTAAGACAAAGCTGCAGCTTAATGAAATATCTGCAGGGACGCTGTTTTCCATCCTGCCTTTCGGGGTCCTTGCCGGATCGATGATTTTCGGTCCTGTGGTCGATAAATTCAGTTACAGGATACTGCTTACCCTTTCATGTGCTATTATGTGCGGGGGATTCCTGGGTATTGGATTTACACATTCACAGGGAGTGTTGAAATTGTGTGCTTTCCTGATAGGATTTGGAGGCGGGGCAGTAAATGGGGCTACGAACGCTCTCGTTTCTGATATTAGTGAAAAGGACAAAAGCGCTAATCTCAGCCTGCTTGGTATGTTTTTCGGCATAGGGGCGCTTGGGATGCCCCTGGTTCTTGGGATACTGAGAGATCTTGCAGGTTTTGAAATAATTCTTTCGGTAGTGGCAGCTTTGACACTGGCTGCAGGATTACTTTTTATCCTTATTAAATTTCCTCCACCGAAACAACCTCACGGATTTCCTGTTGCCCGAAGCCTGGGAATGCTAAAAGATGGTGTCCTGTTACTGATAGCATTCTTCCTTTTTATTCAGAGCAGCTTTGAAGGGATACTGAATAACTGGACAACAACATACCTGATTGAGGATATGATGATCCCGCAAAACAAAGCACTCTATGCACTTTCATCCTTTGTAGCGGGCATGGCTTTGATGCGGCTTCTGATAGGAAGTGTTTTAAGAACACTGACAGAGAAGAAATTGTTGCTTATTTCATTCGTAATTATCCTTGCAGGATTGATTTGTATGAAATTCGGCAATTCTACAGTTGCAGCATTTACAGGATTAATAATGCTGGGTGCCGGCCTGGCTGCAGGCTTCCCGGCGATGCTGGGAATTACCGGGAACCGCTATGCCGAATTATCAGGAACAGCATTCAGCCTGGTACTGTTCATTGCGCTGCTGGGTAACATTTCCGTAAATTACGGGATGGGCATTATTGCCAGGAATTTTGGTATCCATCACCTCACAAATGTTGCTATTATACTGTTTGTCATAATGATATTGCTTTATATCTTTATATTCAGAAAAAATAAATGTAAAAACAACACTTAATAATTTATCAGATATGCTTGCAACACAATGGCTCAATAATGTGCGGGAGATAATGACCCGTATTGAAGAAACTCAAACTGAGAACATAAGGAAGGCTGCCGAGGCAATGGCCGATACGATTGAATGCAAACGCTGGGTTCATACCTTTGGCTGCGGACATGCAACATTACCGGTGGAAGAAATGTATCCCCGTATCGGAGGATTTGTTGGTTTTCACCCTATGATAGAGCTGCCGCTCACATTCTTTACCCGGATAACCGGTGAAATGGGAGTCCATCAGTTTATTTTCCTTGAACGTGTAGAGGGATATGGAAAGGAAATAATGAAGGGTTATGACTTTGATAAAAGAGATGTTATGTGGCTATTTTCACATTCCGGCGTGAATAATGTGAATATTGATATAGCTCTTGAATCAAAGGAACAGGGAATGAAAGTAATTGTGTTCGGTTCGGCAGCTGAAGCAAAGGGGAAGAAAACACGTCATTCATGCGGAAAAACTATCTTTGACCTGGCAGATATTGTCGTTGACACATGTGCACCGCTTCAGGATGCATCTGTAGTCCTTAAAGATCATGTCGACAAAATAGGTCCTGTGTCTACAATGGCCTTTGTAACCTGTGTCTGGATGACAATAACAACTGTTGCTGAAATACTTGCTGACAGGGGAGTTAAGTTATATATTCACCCTTCACATAATGTAGCTGGCGATGGTAATGAAAGGGTACGCCTCGATGAAGCTCTTGCTGAATATAAAAGAAGAATAACCGGTGTATGATTGTCACTGCTATTATTAATTCCTTTCATCTGTTCTTCATAATAGAATGATAGATTTGTATCAGGTTTATATACGATGTCTAAAACCAGATAATATGAAGAACAGAAGATTATACCATTACACTATAACTGGAATAATGGTCATCTTATTCCCTTTTTCATTAAATGCCCAGGAAGATACATTATCTGTTACTCAGGACCAATATCCTGAAAATACTGGGGAAACTGTTTCAACACATTCATTTTATACAGGTGCAGGACTGGGAAATAACATGGTTTACATGGGGTCCTCCATATCACAGGACAAACCATACTATTACGGAAATCTGACATATGGTTTCAAGGATAAATTGTATGCTTCGGTAACATCATTCCATCTTGCTGCCTATGAACCATTTCTATCTTTCAATACATTCTCCTTAAACTACAGCCAGACATTTAATTCGTGGTTTGATATCTCCCTTGGCCTGTCACGATACCAGGTAAATAAACAGCTTGCTGATACTCTTTTTAATAGTTTTGTCTATGGAGATGCTACTTTTGGTTTTGACTGGAGAATCCTTTATACAAAATTATCAGCAGGAGGGATCTTTTCTGAATCGTCGGGTATCTATTTCCAGGTAAGAAATTCAAGATACTTTGAAACTCCGCCATTCTTTAATGGTAAAGCATACATCTCGTTTGACCCTAACATAAACATGCTTTTTGGAACGCTAACTGAAACAACTACTGCAGACGGGACAGTTACAGGAGTAACACAGCCATTTAATTCAAAGAAATCATCCGGACGTAATTCTTCAGAAACAACAAGGGATTATTTCAGCCTTATGGAAGTTGATCTGGATTTTCCTGTGGCATTTAATTATAGCAATTTGACTATTGAGGTTGAGGCCGGGTATATTCTTCCGCTATATTCTGACACTGATCCCATGAATCCTAAAGGTTTCTCTTTTCTTTTAAGTTGTTATTTCAGGATTTTCTAGGCTATACCGGGTATTATGATTATACTCTTTTTATCAATTCCATTCCGAACCCTGGTGCTGAAGAGGGAATAAGCTTGCCTTTTTTGATTTTATAACCAGTAAGGTCGATATCATTTGAAGTGCATGCCATAAATTCAATTGTAGCTGTATTATTTAATGCACCTGCCAGATGTGAAATATAGGCAGTACGGATTGCTGATCCTCCGGCAGCCGGAGATGCCAATAGCCCCATATTCCCGGTTTCCCTAATCAGCTTAATCCATCCTGTAAGTCCTGTTTTTAAAATATCATGAGTGAAAACATCAATGATCTTCTGAGCTCCCAGCTGTCTCAATACTGTCTCATCAGGATTTATATTACCACCGGCAAGTAAGGGATTCATATTATGAACCCTCAGCCATGAATATAGCTTAACATAATCATCGATTGTCTCTTTCTTAAAGGGAGACTCAATCCAGTAGAGCTTTATTCCATCAATCCCTTCCATATAACGGAGGAATTCATCAATCGTAAATCCTTGTTTTCCATCAATCAGAATATCGCAATCAGGGAAAATTTCAGTAACCAACCTGATTATTTTAACAATATTTTCCAGATCTTTTTCTTTATCGGTCTGAGAGCTTCTATAACTTGAGACAAGCTTAAACTGTCTGTACCCTATATCATAATCCTTCCTGAACTCTTGAATGATATTATCGGGAGTGTCAAACTTACTTGTATATTCAGGATCATCTGAATTTATTATAAATGTGCTGTAGCACAGGTATTTATCAGGTCTTCGTTTCCCAAGAAGCTGGTATACGGGTTTTCTCGTTATTTTCCCGGCGAGATCAAATAATGAAAAGTCGAATATGGTTAATTCGGGAAGCGTCACACCACTTGAAAGGGATATCAGGTCGGACAAAGGTTTCCCCCTTAGAATGTCAAATATTTTTAGGGCTTGTTCCCGGGTTCCCCTTGTCACTCCCCATCCAGTGGCACCCTTGTCAGTATACAGGATATTTACTGACTCTTCCAGCCATTGTTGGGAAGTTCCAAATATGGAGTTAGTAATAACGGGACGCGGAAAATTAAGCCGTACAGTAGTAAATTTTATATCTGTTATTTTATGATACTGAAGATCGGAATATCCAAGGATGGCGGCAGCTGCCGGAAATTCACTCAATAATATCCCTGCAGCAGTTCCTGCACCGGTAATCCTGATAAATTCTCTCCTGTTCACTAAAAATATTTCTTGAATTTTTCTCCTATTTTGAAATACGTATAACGTCCTGCATCCTCACCTTCCGCATGAACTGAATCGCCATCAGTCTCGTATGTACTGTGTTCTCCAGCAACCTGGGAGAAATATACTGCAAAGCTTTTTTCTTCATCATCTTTCATAAGAACCAGTGCGAGATTCTTATGAATATCCGATTTTAATGAAGCATTGCAAAGCGGGCAGAAGAATTCAAGGTATTCACCTTTCTTGATTTCAAAAGAGGGATGCTTGATGCTTGAATAGTTACCAATATGGGGGCTCAGCAAAAGAAGTGCATGTTTATTCTGATCATTTTTTACCTTGAAGATAATATGATCCCCAACACGCAGATGACCCTTGCATTTGGGACATAAGAAATCATTCATTTTTTACCTCCTTTTTTAGACGTTATTGGAAATATTAATGTAAAGTTACGAAATCAACCATTTTATCTCTGAAATCCCTGGTAAATTCTTTTATCAGGGGAGAAAACAGAGATTCAATCTTTCACCACAGAGAACACAGATTAACACAGATTCTCTCTCAGTGTATTTTCTGTGATCTCTGTGAAATCTGTGGTTAACTTTAAATTATTATTCTTTTTATTCCCTCCTTTAGGAACTGTACGTTAAAATTTATCAGTAATCCAATCCTGCATCCAGAAAGTTTCATATAAGTCATAATCTGAGCTGTATGGATCGGATTCAGGATATCAACCGATTTAACTTCGATAACTACTTTCTCTTCAATAAGCAAGTCAATCCTATACCCAACGTCGAGTTTCTTCTCTTTGTATACAAGAGGCATAGGAAATTGTTTAAATGCATGCAAACCCAAAGTTTGTAGTTCATAGAAAAGACATTCTTCATAAGCTGATTCAAGTAACCCGGGGCCTAACAATTTGTGGACAGTAATAGCACAATCTACTATTTTACCTGTTAGTTCTTTGTAAAGAAATTCCATAACAAATTTTTTGCGAGACAATGGTAAAGATATAAAATTTACCACAGAGAACACAGATTAACACAGATTCTCTCTCAGTGTATTTTCTGTGATCTCTGTGAAATCTGTGGTTATTATTTTCTTTTAATTATGTAATTTTAGATTAATGTATAATATCATGAAATAATAAATATGAAACAACTAATATTCGTTTTAATACTGATGAATTTCTTAAATCTTAATGCACAGATGAAACGGGCAAGAGATTACGGCATTACAATTGGCATATTGAATACTGGTGATAACAATGCTATCACCGACGTTCCGGGAGTTAAAGTTGGCCACGTGACTCTCCGTTCAGGTGATTCAATAAATACCGGAATAACTGCAATATTGCCATACAAGGGAAATATATTTCAAAACAAGGTGCCTGCAGCAATATATATCGGCAATGGTTTCGGCAAGCTAACCGGTTACCCTCAGGTTGAAGAGCTGGGAAATATTGAAACACCCATTATATTGACAAATACCCTGAGTGTACCAACTGCAGCGAATGCCCTGATCGATTATACACTTCAATTTCCTGAAAACGTAAATGTAAGAAGTGTTAACGCTGTTGTTGGCGAGACCAACGATGGTGGTTTGAATGATATTCGCAGCAGGCATGTAACCAGGGATCATGTTCTGGATGCCATTGCCAATGCAGAAGCGGGCCCGGTAATGGAAGGTAATGTTGGTGCAGGCACTGGCACCTCCTGCCTTGGATTCAAAGGAGGTATAGGTACCTCCTCCAGGAAAATACCCGGTTCAAGGGGCGGATATACTGTTGGAGTTTTAGTCCAGACAAATTTCGGGGGTATCCTGAAGATTGATGGGGTGCCGGTAGGAGAGGAGCTTGGCCGTTTCAGGTTCAGTCGAATAGACGAAGAATATAAAGAGGATGGATCATGTATGATAGTAATTATGACAGATGCGCCATTAAGTCCCCGCAACCTTAAACGACTGGCTGCCAGATCAATGTTTGGTATAGCACATACCGGCGGAATTGCCTCAAACAGCAGCGGCGATTTTGCAATTGCCGTTTCAACAGCTGAAGGATTAAGAATCCCCTATACTTCCGACTCAATGTTTGAAGAATCACAAGTATTAAGAAATGAAAGCATTGACATTCTTTTTGAGGCTGTTATAGAAGCCACTGAAGAAGCAATTATCAATTCTCTGTTTGCAGCTGAGACTGTCAGTGCAAATGGTATATCGATTGAAAAATTACCTCTTGAAAAAACACTGGAAATAATGAGGAAATATAACAGAATTAAATAGAATTCGGGTTTGAAGGAATTCCGAGTATTCGGGATGATGACATCCCGATTAGCGGATTTTAATTTATCAAACTGATAAATGAATATTTAAAACAGGATAAAAATGAAAGGGAAGATCTTAATATCTATCTTATTATTATCTGGATTCGGGAACATTATTTTTGCACAGCAGGAGGAAATTCCTTTGTGGCCCGGTGTTGCCCCCGGATCTGAGGAATGGACACAGAAGGAGGTAATGTATTTGAATGATCAGGGACAGCAAATGGTCAGGAATGTTGTTTTTCCTGCGCTTACTGTTTATATGCCAGATCCAGGTAAAGCTACCGGTACTGCAGTAATTGTTGCTCCGGGGGGAGGTTTCTTGTTCTTGTCATGGCAGACTGAAGGTACGGAGGTAGCTGAATGGCTTGTATCAAAGGGAATAACCGTTTTCCTGCTAAAATACCGGTTAACAAATTCCGGCTCTACACAGGAAGAATTTCAAAAGGCCATGATAGCATTATTCAGTGCCATAAGTGCAGCTTCTAACCCAGAAAACTCAGGCAGACCAGAAGGTGATATCAGCCGGAACAGTGCAATGTCGGTTATAACCCCTATTGGACAGGAAGATGGAAAACAAGCTGTAAGAGTTATTAGGGAAAGAGCATCTGAATGGGGTGTCGATCCTGAAAAAATCGGCATGATGGGTTTCTCAGCCGGAGGAATGGTCACACTGGGACCTCTTCTTGATGCTGATGATGAATCGTACCTTGATTTTGCTGCACCGGTTTATACTCCATGGGCCGGACAGCAAGTGCCTTCAAATGCACCCCCGGTATTCATCCTGGCTGCAAATGATGACCCATTAACATCATCAGGCAGTATAGAAATGCTTAAGTCATGGAAAGCTGCCGGTAAATCAGCCGAACTGCATCTATATGCTAAGGGGGGCCATGGTTTTGGGATGCAGAAGAAAGGATTACCCGTTGATACATGGATCGAAAGGTTTTATGAATGGATTATGTCAAAGGGTTTTTAGTATTAAGACAGATTGTCTCAAGGTTCGCAAAATGCTTTATCCCAATTTTTTGACTTTATTTACTTTGCTGGACCATATCATGCTTTTTAGTAGTTCCATTATTATCACTGAAGTTCCCTTTGATTTTTCTTGAATGTTCTATGTTACAGATCGTAATAGGAAGGTTACTATAAGTAGCATCATGATTAGTTAAATAACGTTAAAAGTAAAATTATAGGAATATTATCAAATATAGAATTGTCTTATTCGAATATATCTTTACGCCAAATGAAATTCCGTCTTCTACTTTCTGTTATTCTTTTATTATTCATGTCATATGCAGCGATAGCGCAATATGGGCTGTCGCCGGCTGAGGGATATGAGAAGAGGATCAGGGAGTATGTTGATACACTGAAGGTTATAGATAATCACGAGCATCTTCTACCTCCCGGGATACTGAAAGAGAGCTCTTTCTTCGACTTCATGTCGCTTTTTCAACAGTATGGATATGATTATCTGGTCTCTGCAGGAATGCCACCAGCAAATTTTAATTCACTGTTTAATGAACCACAATCACCTCAAAAGAAATGGAAGATCATTGAACCATATTGGAACAAAACGTTCAATACATCTATAAACAGGGTCATTCTGCTGGGTATCAGGCGTCTGTACGGATATAACTATTTAAATGAATATACAGTCGGGCCACTATCAGAAAAGATCAAAAACGCATATGAAACAGACTGGTTCGATCGCATACTAAGAGATTCATGCCGGATCGACTATATTATCCAGGATGGATTCTATATGCCGGGGAAAGATGATTATTTCCGATACGCACAGCGTTTTGACGCCTGGCTGACAACAAATTCCAGGTACAGGATCGATTCCCTTGCAATGAGACAGCTGGAACCAATCTATTCACTTGAGGATTATGTAAAGTCAATGAAAACTGAGTTCAGCAAACAACTTGACAAAGGGATGATTGCTGTAAAGATTGTTGTTTCATATTATCGTACTTTGCATTTTAATAAAGTAACACCGGAGGCTGCACGAAAGGTATACCGGAGTATTGTAAATGGTGATGAAGGCCACTCAATAACATTTACTGAGGCCAAATCACTACAGGATTTTCTTCTTTACCGGCTTCTTGATCTGGCAAGGGAATATAAGATACCTGTTGCTTTTCATACAGGTCTTCAGGCCGGATACAGTAATATTACAAGATATTCTGATCCGTTTGATATGACTAATCTTTTTTCGGAATACCCTGATGTAAATTTTATTTTGTATCATGGCAGCTATCCATATGGAGGAGAACTGGCAGCAGTTGCAAAGAACTACCCCAATGTGTATTTTGACATGAACTGGATTTTTTCTGTGTCGCCGTCATACAGTGAACGCTACCTTGAAGAATGGCTGGAGGTTGTACCTGCAAGTAAACTGATAGCATTCGGGGGAGATATGATGGCTGCTGAAAATGTTTATGGAGAATTGTTAATAGCCAAAAATATTATTTCAGATGTTCTGAGCCACAAGGTAGGTGATGGACAATTAACAGAATCGGAAGCAAAATCTATTGCAAAAATGATTCTATATGATAATGCCGCACGGCTTTATAAACTGGGTCGATAGTTACCTGATCCTTACTGGTTTTTCAAAATCTGAGATCATTTCATAAGGGAGCATCCACACCTTCTTGCATCTCTGATCTGTAAAATAGAGACGCGACCGGGATAATTTATCCGCATCACCATCAGTCCAGAATGCGAAAAAATCTCTGTTTGAATTCACGGGGCGCTTCACAAAAGAGTGATTATATTTACTGTTCATGGTAACATCCGAAGCTTTGTTCCAGCTGTCTCCACCATCAGTGCTTATCCAGTGGACTATTTCTCCACCAGTCCTGTATTCCAGAGGACCAGGTCCTGAGGGCCCTATGACAGACCATGTTTCGTTGGTAATAAAAAGAGATCCCTTATCATAATTATGGTCTGATTCACATAATTTTATAAAATCCCATTTCTGATCTTTCCATCTTACAATAATCCACTCCCTTGGTCCTCCTTCCGGACCGGGTTTGTATGAATTACTCAATATTGCCAGGATTACCGGATTACCCTCCTGGTCAAAATTCAGGTCACATATATAAACCAGTTTTCCTTCAGACTCAAAATTCCTGACCAGGGCTTTATTATCACGATCAGTAATAGGGATACTTATTGGACTGCCATCAACTGTCTTCCATGTTTGTCCAATATCATCAGTTTGTATATAGTACAGATTTGTCTGTTTATCACTATTTCCACCGGGACAATAATTGAATACAATTACCAGCTTATTATCCCTGGCCTGGGAAATATGGATATGTCCTCCCATTGAAGCAATTTTCCGGCTATCATCCCATGTTTTGCCATCATTGCTGGTAGAAAAATATACCTCAGGGCCATTTAGTTTTTTAATAAATGACAGTACGAATCCATGATCAGGAATCCACCATGGCTGTGGTGCAATCATCTCCATCCTTAGCACCTCCTCAAAACTATCAATAGAATATGGTAAGGTGCTTTTGAAGATAATTCCCGGCCGTATTCTGTCGCTCCCGCTTATGAAGACCCATAGATAACCATCAGAATCTATCGAAAGGGAAGGATTGTCAAAGGGTTCTCTAACTCCCATCTTGTCATAGACTATAACTGGTTTTGGCACTTTTTGAAGTGTATGGTCAAAATAGGAGATCATGATAAGAAGATGCCTCTCATCATCTGTTATTGTGCCTCCATAAACAAAAAATGTCTTTCTGGATTCCGGAGAATAAATAGCGACCGGACGGTGCTGGGTACCAAAAGTAGCTGAACCGCCGGAAAACCTATAGCCATATTCCTGTAGCTGACCGGTACTGAACCAAAGACCTTTATACCCGTCAATTCTACTGTTCTGGCAATAAAGTGTCGGGGAATCTGCCAGAAATACTATTATCAGAGCTAATAACGATGTTTTGTTAAGCATGTTATCGAACCTCAGGATATTAGTAAAGATAAGTTATTAATTTTACTTAACCTTAACAGTGTTACAAAAACAATTTAATAAAAAAGAGCATCTCATTTTACTGGGATGCCCTTTTAATATTATTTATCCGTTGCTATTTATGCTGGCATATCCGGCAGCTTGAAACCATTGAGATATTCATGTCTGACCAGCGATGAAACAAATTCCTTGACATTTTTGGAACTGGGGTCATTACGAGGTCCTCCAAAGCCACCAGGACCACCAGGACCCTGACGCTGGCCACCTGCTTCTCTTGCAGCAGCAGCAGCCTGTGCCATCATCCTTCCGATATCAAATACTTCTGACCATGTTGAGACGGTTTCGTCATCGGCAATATTGGTGAACCCCATGTTAACACCATCCCATTCAAGGATTCTGTTTAGTTTCTGCAGACGTACTGCCAGAACTCCCATCAGTACCATTTCGTTGAACGGACCTGCTTCACCGAAGTGTGATGCTGTTTTATCACGGAGATCAGGATCTTTACATGCAGCTACCCAATCGAGATAATGGTTATTGTCAGGTATAACTCTCAGTACTTCAGACGACTTGGGTGTTCTGCCTGACAAGAGATATGGTGCGCTTCCATGACTGCCAAGAACAAGAGTATCCTTGGTTCCGTAAAGAGCACATCCTTCACCCTGCCATGGATGACCTTCAGGAAGTATTTCAGGTATCATGGCATGAAAACCTCCATCGTACCATGTTACTTCAACCTCAGGCATAGCCATAAACGGAAGATTAGGACGTGCCGGGAAGGCCATCTTAACCATCTGGGCATGCGGACATGCATCTTTTTTCAGTTGAGTAGACTGACCCTGAACCCTGGTAGGGTAACCCAGTTTCAATGCTTTAAAAACAGGATGCATATTATGGCATGCCATATCACCGAAAGCACCTGTGCCGAAGTCCCACCACCCACGGAAATTCCATGGATGATATGCTGAATTATAAGGGCGGGAAGGCATGTGTGCTATCCAGAGTTTCCAATCAAGGGTTTTGGGCACTTTCTCCACTTCAGTAGGAGTATCAAGACCCTGTGGCCAGATAGGACGACTTGACCATACATCTGCTTTGCGTACTTCACCTATTTCTCCAGCCCATGCCCATGCACATGCCTGGCGGACACCATCACCTGAAGAACCCTGGTTCCCCATCTGGGTGGCAACACCATATTTCTTGGCCAGTTTGGTTAATAAACGTGACTCATAAATAGTATGGGTCAGTGGCTTTTCAACATAAACATGTTTGCCAAGAGTCATTGCTGTTGCAGCAGGATTGGCATGACTGTGGTCGGAAGTGGCAACTACTACCGCATCAATAGATTTGCTCATTTCATCGAACATAACCCGCCAGTCCTTGTAACGTTTTGCACTCGGGTACTTGTCAAATGTATTCAGTACAGGTGCATAACCCCAGTCGACATCACAGACAGCAACAAGCTTTTCAGTGCCCGGTGTGGCTGCCATACCAAAACCGCCCTGGGCCGCCTGGGTTACTTCAGGTTTACATATACTGCCAATATCACCTGATCCCTGGCTTCCGGCACCCACCAGCGCAACATTAAGGGTATCACTGGGAGCCTGATGCCCCAGTTTTTTACCCATTGCAACACTGGGTATAATCGTGAATGCTGCAGATGCTGCTGTGGTTGTTTTCAGAAAGCTCCTTCTTGAGAAGGTTTTGCCTCCCTGTCCTTTTTTGTTTTGATTCTCTTTATCCATAGTAAAAAATTAAAGATTTAAAGATATTTAGGTTTGAATTGTATCTGCTGAAAAAAGTAACATATCCTCATTATTTAAGAATAAATGCTTAAAGTAAATACAAAAAAGGAGATTTTGACAATTATTGTCTGGGAAATATTGTGAATATATTTCCGGGGGTAATGAAATTATAAGGTACTTAATCGCTCCATATTCTTGACTCTCTTACGGTCGTTCTCATTTAGGAGGATTTTCCTAAGGCGCATTGATTTCGGAGTGATTTCAATATATTCATCTGAAGCGATATATTCCATTGCTTCTTCAAGTGAAAACCGTACAGGAGGTGTAAGAAGTATCTTGTCATCCGAACCTGAAGCCCTCATATTTGTAAGTTTCTTTGTTTTTGATACATTGACAGTAATATCATCCATGCGTCTTGTTTCACCGATGACCTGTCCCATATATATCTCTTCTCCTGGAAATATAAAGAAACTACCGCGATCCTGGAGTTTATCAATTGCATAAGCTGCTGCTGTACCTGTCTCCATGGCTATTAGTGAGCCATTTCGTTTTACTGATATCTCACCTTTCCATGGTTCATAACAGTCGAAACGGTGTGCAATAACAGCTTCACCTTCAGTTACGGTAAGTATCTGGTTTCTTAGTCCTATGATACCTCGTGCCGGGATTTTAAAGTCGAGACGTGCCCGATCATTTTTTACGTCAATATCTACAATTTCTCCCTTTCGCTGTGTGACCTGTTCTATCACTTTCCCGGCAAAATTATCAGGAACCTGAACTGTCAGCGCCTCAATTGGTTCATGTTGTATCCCATCAATATCTCTTATAATTACCTTAGGCTGACCTACCTGAAGTTCGAATCCCTCCCTTCTCATTGTCTCAATAAGTATTGACAGGTGTAGTATGCCTCGACCAAATACCATAAAAGCTTCTGAAGAACCTGTCTCCTCAACTTTCAAAGCAAGGTTCTTTTCAGTCTCCCTGAAGAGTCTCTCTCTAAGCTGACGGGATGTGACAATAGTCCCTTCACGTCCAAAGAAAGGTGAATTATTTGATGCAAAGAGCATACTCATTGTAGGTTCATCGATATGCATATATGCAAGACCTTCGGGTTTTTCAGCATCAGCAATGGTGTCGCCTATTTCGAAATTTTCCATCCCGAATACTGCACATATCTCTCCTGATCGAACAGGTAATTTTGTCTTTTCTTTACCCAGCCCTTCAAAAAGATATACTTCTTTGACCATATTTCGGACTATTCTTCCATCACGCTTGATTAGCGATACATAACTTCCGGGCACAAGGATCCCCCTGCTTATCTTTCCTACTGCAATTCGCCCCTGATATGATGAATAATCAAGTGATGAGATTCTCATCTGAAGGGATCCCTCTACCATTCTTGCGGGAGGGATATTCTCTACTATGGTATCCAGCAGGTAGCTTACATCTGTTGTCGGACTAGACCAGTCAGGACCCATCCATCCCTGCTTTGAGGAACCGAATACTGTTGGGAAGTTTAGTTGGTCTTCTGTAGCATTAAGACTATACATAAGATCAAAAACACTTTCCTGGGCTGCTTCAGGCTTACAGTTTGGCTTGTCAACTTTATTGATAACAACAATTGGCTTAAGTCCCAATGCCAATGCCTTCTGAAGCACAAAGCGCGTTTGGGGCATGGGTCCCTCAAATGCATCAACAATCAGCAGAACCCCTTCAGCCATGTTAAGAACCCTTTCAACCTCCCCGCCAAAATCAGAGTGACCCGGGGTGTCAATAATATTTATCTTGATATTTTTGTATCGTACTGATACATTTTTTGAAAGTATGGTGATCCCTCTTTCCCTTTCAAGATCATTGCTGTCGAGAATGAGGTCTCCCATTACCTGGTTATCACGGAAAAGCTTAACCTGATATAAAATACGGTCGACAAGCGTGGTTTTCCCATGGTCAACATGGGCAATCACGGCAATATTTCTTATTTCTTTGGGTTCCTTGATCATTCGGGCTGCAAAAGTAGAAAAAGAATTGTCATCACAATAGTTTTATAATAACTATTTATTACAGTCAGATATCTTTATGTTATATTCATTGATACCAGATAAGAGTTCACATTATCCCTGATTTTATATACCTTTAAGTATTCAAATTATATAATTATGAAAGGAAGAATATTATTATCAGTCTTAATTTTTATTATTGGGTCTGTCACTTCTGCACAGAAACTTATTATCCGGGGCGACGATATCGGATGTACCCATGGTTCAAATGTGGGAGTGATAAAATCGTATACCGATGGCATTGAACGATCAGCTGAATTAATGGTAGTAACACCCTGGCTTCCCGAAGCGGTAAAAATGATTAATGAACAACCCGGACTTGACGTTGGGGTACATGTTGCACTCACAAGTGAATGGGAAACAATGAAATGGAGACCTTTAACACATTGCCCATCACTTACTGATGAAAACGGCTACTTTTTCCCGATGACCTTTCCGAATAAAGAATACCCGGGCCAGTCACTAACTGAACAAAAAAACAAAATTAATCTGACTGAGGTGGAAGCCGAGCTGCGTGCACAGATTGAGCTTGCGAAAAAACTTATACCAAATCTTACCCATATTTCAGGCCATATGGGATGGTCTATGGTTCATAAAGGAATACCCCCTATTGCACAGAAGCTCTCGGATGAATATAACCTGCCATTTGTCGACGATACAGGTGAAACTAACAAGGCCCTGGGGATTGTAAATTTTCCTATGGGATGGGGACTGACTCCTGATCAGCGTGAAACAAAATTTATTGAGGCTCTCGGCAAACTCGAAAAAGGAAAAACATATATTTATGTGGAACACCCTGCAGAAGACAGCAAGGAGATGCGGGCAATATTTCACAAAGGTTACGAGAATGTGGCAGAAGACAGGCAGGCTGTCCTGAACATGTTTACAAGCCCGGTAGTGAAAAAAGCAATAGAAGATAATGGTATCGAACTTGTTGGTTACGGAGATGTTATAAGAAGCGTCATAAAGTAAAGGATTGTGGTGCAGAGCACAGGGCTCAGAACTTAGAGAATAGAGCAAGGAGCAAAAAGATCCCCTCCTGCTTTACCGACCTAAACCTCGGCAAAGGTGTAGGGAACGGGGTGGGTTAAAGATTAAATATAAACTTTTTTTAAACTATATATCATGCATATAAAATCATTAAAACATGCTGCAATTGGTTTAGCAGCAGTTACAGGAGCAGCAGCCGGAGGTTGTGCTAAGCAGGCTCCCAAGGAGTTGCCAAACATACTGTGGATTGTAAGTGAAGATAACAGTGCTTATTTCACGGGTTGTTATGGTAATTCATTTGCCACAACACCAAACATCGACAGGCTTGCAAATGAGGGATTCCTTTATTCTCATGCATATTGCCCGAATGCAGTAAGCTCGCCTTCCAGGAATGCTATCCTTACAGGGGTTTATGCTTCATCGAACGGCAATGAAAACATGAGAAGCAATTTTGCCAAGTCCGATATTGTTCGCACTTATCCTGAATATCTGCGTGAAGCTGGTTATTATTGTACCAATAACAGTAAGACCGATTATAATACAAGCAGTGTTGATCCCAATGCCATATGGGACGAAAGCAGCAACAAGGCTCATTATAAAAACCGGCCTGAAGGGAAACCTTTCTTTGCTGTTTTCAATTCAATGATAAGCCATGAAAGCTGTATTCAACGGTCCATCCCTACTGATGAACTAAGGCACGATCCTGATAAGGTTACATTACCTCCGTATCATCCTGATACACCTGAAATGAGACATGACTGGGCACAGTATTATGACAAAATTGAAGATATGGATGCCTGGGTTGGATCGTTATTGAAGGAACTGGAGGAAAGCGGTCTGGCTGATAATACAATTGTATTTTATTACGGTGATAATGGAGGAATCCTGGCACGGAGCAAACGGTTTATGTACGAAACCGGGACACAGATACCTTTTGTTGTAAGAATACCCGAAAAATACAAATATCTCTATCCCTCAAAAAATACGGGAGATAAAATTGACCGAATAATAAATTTTGTCGACCTGGTACCGACATTATTAAGTATAGCAGAAGTTCCTGTTCCTGATTACATACAGGGTAAAGCATTTCTGGGAAAACAGAAAACAAAGGATCCGGAATTTTTATTTACATCACGGCTTCGTATGGATGAACGCTATGATATGGTTCGGGCTGTTAGGGATAAAAGATATCGTTATATAAGGAATTATATGCCCTTCCGCATTACTATGCAGCATCTTGACTATATGTTCATTGCGCCTTCAGCCCAATCATGGGAGGATGCGTTTAAGGCAGGAAAGACGAATGAAGTGCAAAGCAAATTTTTCCTTCCCAAACCAGTGGAAGAGCTGTATGATGTGGATAATGATCCGTGGGAAATAAATAACCTTGTTGATGACCCGGACTATGCTGAAATTAAGGAAAGATTAAGTAAAGCACTTAATGACTGGCGGATGGAGACCATGGATGCAGGTGTAATTCCTGAAACAGAATATGGTGTACTTGCAGGTGATAAATCTATGTACGATTATGTAAGGTCAACATCATGTCCTTTTGAAGAACTTGTTAAGGCTTCGGATCTTGCAGTTCTTGGAGGACCAGCCCACCTGGATGACTTTGTTGGGTACCTGAAAAATGATAACAGTGCCATACGCTACTGGGGAGCAACAGGCCTGCTGATACTTAAAGAAAAAGCCAGGGATGCTATTCCTGCTTTATTGCAAGCTTCCGGTGATAAATCAGCCTCAGTAGCAACACTGGCAGCTGAAGCATTATATGGACTTGGAGAAAAGGATGCTGCAGTGAAAGCATATATTAATATACTGAGCGATACGATTGACTATAACATGACTGGCAGGAATTTTGCCCTGAACAGTATTGATGCAATTAATGATAATAATCCTGCTCTGGTCAAAGCCGTGCAAGAATTATATGATGAACAGTCTGAGGGTGTAACAGGTTTTACCCGGTATAATTTTTACGATGTGCTTATGTCAGAGCACCTTTTGAAAAAATGGGGTATTAAAAAATAAAAAGAATCATGAGGACTATTATTCTGCTTTTAGCATTTATGTTTATCGGTACCGTCTCCTTTGCTCAGAAAGACAATAATGCAAAAGAAAATAAAGGAAAGGATCAGGATACCAAGATTACACCGGGTGCTTCAGGGGTAAAAAGAAGTATAGGTTACAGGTTCAGTTCAGTCATTGATGTGAGTGATCCCGGTAACGGAGTTTTTAGGTATAATAATAAAAATATATCCTCGGTCACTTACATAATTGTTGATAAGAATGATATAAAAGGCGAAGACCAGACCAACTGGTACGAGACATGGGATAAAACAACCGGTGCTACCGGAAGAGGACGATTGACACTTGTAGCGCTTAAAGGAGATAATGTAAATGTATTTGATGTAACCGATGTTTTTATAGATGGGAATGGATTCTGGAAGTTCCCGGTAGAGTATGTTTCAGGTACTCTGCCTCAAAATGATTCGGTCTATTATTATGTATTTGAACGGATAGCACACAGTGGAGGAGGTGAAGGAAAAGAGAAGGATAAGGATAAGGTTGAAGGAGTTGAAGAGGTTGAAGAGGTTGAAGCAGTTGAAGTGGTTGAAGGAGTTGAAGAGGTTGAAGAGGTTGAAGCAGTTGAAGTGGTTGAAGGAGTTGAAGAGGCTCCTGTTGTTGTTGCAGAGGAACCAGTGGTTGCGGCAGCAGAACCGGTGGTTGAGGAACCGGTAGCTGAAGAAGTTGAAGCAGTTGAAGAGGTTGAACCCTCCTTCGCTGAAGCTTCGGAGGACAGGGAGGTTGAAGAGGCTCCGGTGGTTGAGGCGGCTCCTGCAGTTGTAGTAGCTGAGGTTCCGGCAGCAATTGAAGAAGCTCCGCCAATAGTCGTAAATGAAGCTCCTGCCGAGGTTGTCGAGGAACCTGTAACCAAACCGCAGCAGGTAACGAAGCTGACACCCATTGACCAGGAGACAAAGACAAAACCTGTTGTACAACCTGGCGAGGTAACAAAGGAAGCACCTGTTACTCCGGAGACTATAACAAAACCGGTAACTCAACCTACGCAAGAACGGGTTACAAAACCTGTAGCTACTGTTACAGAAACAAAGCCTGTGATAAAGCCTGATCAGGAAACACGAACAGTACCGGCCACACAACCTGCTCAGGCCACGCAAACAACTGTTGGAACGGGCAGACGAACAATAACCTCAGAAAAACCTGCAACCCAGCCATCACAGGAAACAAAGACCACCACTGTGGCGAGGGAAACCCGTACTGTACCTGCAACCCGTCCTTCGCAACCAACACAGACAAAACCAACAATACAGCCTGCGCCCACACCTGAACGCAAGCCTTTGCCTGAACCGGAACAGGGCCCTCCTGCACAGATCGCACTGCAACCTGTTCAGGAGACTCAAAAAGAGCCGGTGACTCAACCAGCTCCTGAGAAGAAATATGATGATTTTCCTGTTGTTCAGAATTACTACGAATCATCCGGCGGCAGAAGTCATGGAAAATGTTACCGCGGCATTATTGAAATAGGTTATGCTCTACAAGTGAGTGAATATGGAATGAATAACTTCCGGTTCAACTTTATAAATGGTTTCAATATTAAAAACACATCCATAGGACTAGGCATTGGTGTGCGCAAATATTTTGACAAACCGGCAAATCATCCCGACTGGCATCTTGTTTCAAGTGATGTTCAGATACCGGTATTCCTTGATATTCGGACAAGGTTCTCATCAAAAACCTTAACTCCCTATCTTGGAATAGGTTTAGGTGGTTCACAGGGATTAGACAGCGATACAACAAATAACAAACCTGAAGGATTGTATTTTCATGCAACCGGCGGGATATGGTTCAATATTTCCGACAGGTTTGCAATATTTGGCGGTTTCGCATATGAAATGCAGAAACTGCAATATGCGAATTTCTCTGATGAGATACCTTATAAAAAGAATACCAACTCAATAAGTATTAATGTTGGTATTGCTTTTTAAGAATCTTCTGAAGGAAGAGATCCTCGTGTAGTAAATTTTAATTATTATATGGTTCAAATACTTTATTCAGTAACTTGATAGATGCCTTGATACCTTCATCTTCACTCAGTTTATTACCTTCATATTCAACATCTACATAACCTTTATATCCCGAATCAGAAATTATCTTCATCATTTTTTCGTAGTCGATCCTTGTTTCCATTCCGTTTTCGTCAAAATCATAGGTTTTCCCACTTACTCCCTTTGCATAGGGCATCAGTTCAGTAACTCCTCTATAGCGGTCATACTCTTGGAAATTTCCAAGATCCGGTAAAACTCCGCAGTTAGGTTTATTTACCTCTTTCATTATTTCAGCGAGCCATTTTCCGATCGAAGAGTTCCCACCATGGTTTTCCACGATAACATTAATTCCGTATTCAGCTGCATAATCACAAAGTCTACTCAATCCGTCAATAGCTGCAGCCTGTGTCTGGCCCATTGTTCCCCTTCCGGCAGCATTTACCCTTATTGAATGGCACCCGAGGAATTTAGCTGCTTTTACCCATTTATGGTGATTTTCAACAGCTTTTGTCCTGGCTGCAAGGGAAGTGTCTGCAAGGTTCCCTTCACCATCAACCATTATAAGGAGACTTTTAACTCCATATTTTTCACATGAGTCTTTTAGCTGGGTAAGATATTCCGTATCTTCTCCTTTACCCATGAAAAAGGTGGAGACATATTCAACGGCATCAAGACCATATTCAGTCTTTGTGATTCCGGGGAAATCGAGATTGGTGGTTTTTTTGCCCCATAATGCACGGTGCAGTGACCATTCAGCGAGTGAAATCTGGAACCTCGGATTCTGAGCAAGTAAATTAATACCTGCAAAGCCTGTTAGCAGGATTGTAATTAGTAACGTTCTGATTTTCATATTTGTTGATTTTACAGGTTAAAAATAATAATCATTAAACAATATAATCTTCTGCAATATATGAAAAATTCAAGGAAAATTTTGGAAGAAATTCGGGCAGATAGTACGTAAAGGGATTAAGGAAGGCCTCTTCAGAGAAGATATCCTTCCGGATATAATAATGGAAGTTATCGGACTTATATATTATGATAATACCCGGACGGAACAGTTTAATAAATTCCGGGTATCTCGATATGAAATACTGTTGAATACTATTGCCATTTATATATGGGGTTTTTGTACACCGAAAGGAATCCGGGAGTTAGATGATCATATAAGAACCTTAAAACCATTTGGAGAGCTCAGTGCCGCCAAGTAAATATGATCAATTTCTAAATAATATAAACAACACAAAAACATTTATTAGTTATAAAAAAAGTAAATTTGTTTTTAGCAGGAGTATTTCTGCTCCTTTTATCTGCAGAAGAAGGATGACAATCACGTTGGAGCAAAAATAAATACAAATATAATGGGTACTTTTGATGCTAAAGGTGAGAGAATACTTAAAAAAGAGACAGATTAATTTTACATAGATCACATTATAGATGGAAAGAGTCTTCATATTAATCACCCTGATTACATTATCAAATTTCTCCTTCTCACAGGAAAAAGAAAAAACCTTCTGCAATCCAATGAACCTGAATTACAGGTTCCAGAAAACTTCCGGTCTGGCATACAGGGAAGCAGCAGATCCGGTAATTGCAATGTATAAAGGAAAATATTTCCTGTATGCATCACATAGCGGCGGTTACTGGTATTCCGATAATATGCTGGACTGGAAATACATACCGGTGCAAAGCCTGCCCATTGAGGATTATGCGCCTGATGTGATTACCATCAATGATACAACATATTATATGGGTTCATCAATGGTGAAAAAACATATTTATTACACTGTAAATCCCTTTGAGGACGACTGGAAACCTATGGAGGAGACTTTGCTTTTCCCGGTATGGGACCCCCATTTCTTCCAGGATGATGACGGTAAAATATATTTATATTGGGGATGTTCTGACAGAGTGCCAATAAAAGTCGTGGAACTTAACAGGAAAATGCAGCCGGTAACCGAGCCGGAAATCGTAATTATACATAACCCTCAGGAACATGGATGGGAGAATCCGGGTGAATTCAATGAAATAGCAAAGAATGGCTATAATGAAGGATCGTGGATGACGAAGTACAACAATAAATACTATCTCCAGTATGCATCACCGGGTACGGAATTTAAAACTTATGCCGACGGAGTATATACATCTGATTCACCCACAGGACCATTTAAATATGAAACGTACAGTCCTTTTTCCTATAAGCCTGGCGGTTTCATAGCTGGTGCAGGTCACAGCGGAACCTTTGAGGATAAATACGGGAATTACTGGCATATAGCCAGCATGTCTATTGCCAAACGTTTTATGTTCGAACGTCGTTTAGGTCTTTTCCCTGCAAGCTTTGATAAGGATGGTATGCTTCGAACCTACACCGCCTTTGGTGATTACCCGACTATAATGCCCAACCATAAGATTGATTTTGAAAAAGAGGACCTTTTCAGAGGCTGGATGCTGTTGACCTATCATAAGAAAGCAAACGCCTCTTCTTCTATGGACAATTTTCCGGTTGAAAATGCTTTTGATGAAGACATAAGAACATGGTGGTCGGCCAGTACCGGAGATGCAGGTGAATGGCTGAGCGTGGAACTCGACGATAAAGTAACTGTAAATGCCATACAGGTAAATTTTGCAGATAATGAGGCAAAGCTTATGCCTGATAGTAAAAACCTTCAGTATTGTTTCAGGATCTTAGCATCTAACGACAATAAGAAATGGAGAGTCATTGTCGATAAAAGCAATAACACACGGGATGCCTGTCATGACTATATTGAACTGGATAAACCTCTGAAAGCAAAATATATCAAGATCGAGAATGTTAAGGTACCTGACGGGAAATTCTCTGTCTTTGATTTGAGAATATTTGGAAACAGGAAAGGGGAGACACCCGTTGAAGTAAACGGTTTTGAAATAAAGCGCGATGAATCCGATTCCCGCAGGGCCACTGTAAAATGGATGAAAGATGACACAGCCACCGGGTACGTGGTAAATTACGGCACAGATGTTAATAAGCTCTACAGCTCATTTATGGTATATGATGCTGATTCAGTCAGGCTGACAGGGTTGAATAAAGATGTTACATACTATTTCAGCATAGATGCCTTTAATGAATCAGGTATAACCACAGGAACAAACAAGATCAAACAATGATCGATACATGTAGAACTACAAAATAGGATCACCACAAAACTCTTTTCGTTTACAACTTTTACAGTGTTTGCCCATCCACACTTCGTCAAACTGGTTCATAATAACCTTTATTATTTCCGGATCAGTTGTTACGAAGCCTGACTCAAAGTTACGTGTATTTGCACTTTTTATACCTAATCCTGCTCCGGTAAGATTTGCAGAACCTGAATAAGCAAACTTCCCATCAATAATAATGTGCTTGAAATGAACCCTCGGGCATAACTGTCTCTCCATATTATCCCATAACAAAGGGTATTTGTCAAAACTTTTTCTGAAGTTAACACCAGGTTCCCTTGCATGTAAAAGTCTTATGGCAACTTTATTTTTAACCAGACTATCAAGTACAGATAAAAAAGACTGAACAGTTCCTTTATGGTGAACATGCAGATCTTTTATATCAGCCGTACCTATCCAAACAAATGAGGTTGCATTTGCAACAGGCTCGATAGCCTGCTTATATAATTGTTCGTTAGTTAAAAAATTTGTGCTCATGTTCCTGTATAATTTTGGGCAGTTTTGTAGCACATTTCACCTCGCCTTCAACGTTGTTATAAGTGGATAAAAGGTAAGTATAATTGACCAATTTAAAAATTATTGTTCACCGTAAGGAGTTCTATAATTACTCACTTTTATTTTCATTCATTCCAGGTTCATTAATTTAACAAGGGGTAAATGAAATAATTTGTTTAATTTAAAGGCCATTACATGTGTAAAACTTTTAAACTAAATTGACATGAAAATCAAATTAACTTTACTCGTTGTTGTTTTATTTGCAGTTTCAAAGTTGTATGGTCAAGTCTCTGATAATTGTGTCACCGATGTAATACTTTCCGCTTACTCTGAAAGGGAATACACATCAGAGCCTGTAACTGATCAGCAGCTCGATCTGATTCTGAAATGCGGTATTAAAGCTCCAAGCGGAAGGAACAACCAGCCATGGAGGTTCACGGTAATAAAAGACGAAACCACCATGAAAGAGATTATCAATGATGTAGTTCCTGGAAATGTACTTGTTATTGTTTCTGGAATTGAATCGGAAGGGGGAGCCACCCCTGATTTCGATTGCGGCCTGGCCACAGAGAATATGTTTGTAGCTGCACATAGTCTTGGTCTTGGTGCACGCATATATGGCAGTCCCGCCGGAAACATAAATTCAAAAAAAGAGCTGTTTCAGATCCCTTCGGGGTACAAGGCTGTGGTTGTCCTGCGAATCGGCAATGTAGATAAAAATGTAGATGCCGTGTCATCAGCAACCCCCAGGAAGGAATCTGAGGAGGTAATTAATTTTAAAAAATAGTAATTAACAGGACAACTCATTTTGTTTGCTGCTTCACTGCGGATTGCCGGTCAATGGGATGCCAGGGCTATGGTTGTATTGACGTACCGGAATATGTGAATACTTGTTCCTGAAGACGATCAGAAAGATAATTGAAGGAGTGAGAGACTGGTTATTAGCTTAGATAAAATAACCTGGCTCATAAAAGAGAATAAAATACTTGAATAAAACTAAAACGATTATCAATGTTTAGAGGTATTGTAATTTCATTGGCACTCACAGTGGCGTGTTTCCTTGTTTGGAAGCCCGCAACAGGCCAGACCAAAGATCCCCTGCTGTTCCCGAAGGATAACTTTACTGTGGAGACGAAAACTGTAAGGACCTCAGCAGGTGAAAAGAAGGTCACTTACCGTTCCTATATGCATATTCCGTATGTAGCAAATCCTGTTGACAAAGATTATCAGAGCATGAACGTCAGTGTTCCCATTAAAGTTGATGATGTGGCTGTTGATGCTTCAAACGCACCGGTTTTATTTGTTATAGGCGTTGGCGGCTACATGTCTGTTAATAATGCACGTAGTGGTATGGGTGGTTTTCCGGGTACTCCAGGTAAAGCTGACAATATAAGCAACAGGGAAGATCTGGCTTTAGCAGCAGGATATGTTGTAGTATCACCCGGCTGCCGCGGACGTGACAATAAGGCTGCCGACGGCACATATTACGGTAAGGCTCCTGCAGCTATTGTAGACCTGAAAGCAGCAGTTCGCTATATACGACATAACAAAGGTATTCTGCCAGGCAACACCTACAGGATCGTTTCCGTCGGATGCAGTGCTGGCGGAGCACTATCAGCGCTTCTCGGTGCTTCAGGTAACAGCCCTCTCTATGATGTATATCTTAAAGAGATTGGTGCTGCTGACAAGAAAGATAACATATTCGCAAGCACCTGTTTCAGCCCTATAACAGACCTGGAACATGCGATTCTTTCAAGAATGCCATATACGGACCCATTTGCAGAAGCTTCAAAGGCGCAGAGGATAAACATGAAATGCCAGTAAGGTTAATTAACTATATTATAATAGGAGAAAGTGTCTTAAAATGGCGCTTTCGTTTTTGAATTTGAAACTCCACCGCTTCCTACCCGGAATTTCCGGGGGGTTTTCTTCATTTTTTCCTTGAACAATTTGCTGAAGTAATATTGAGAACTAAAGCCCAGTTTCGAGGATATTTCCTTACTTGTCAAGTCGGTGTTGTTGAGCAGGTAGATCGCCTGTTTCATCCGTAATGACATATGGTATTGCATAGGTGATAATCCGGTATATTTCTTAAAAGCCTTTCTGAATAATGAATAATCAACATTCAATTCCCTGGCAATATTTTCTATGTTAATGTTATTATTCAGGTTGTCCCTGATAAGTATACAAGTCTTTTGTATAATATTTTCAAGAGGTGTATGTCTGAAACCCATGTTTTTCTTAATGGATATGATCTGGCCAAGTATGTGAATGACAAGGCCGGAACATATCTGATGATATCCGGGTTTCTCATTTATTGCCTCATTGAAAATCTCACTGTAATTGCGCAGAATTTCTTCATGAAAACCTATCTTGATAACAGTCGTATTATGCAATATATCGGATGAACTAATTAATTTTTCTGCAATTTCACCTCTGAATCCGATATAGTGTTCTACCCATCCAGTTTCCTTTACAGGACGATAACGATGCCACATATTTGGATGTAAAAGAATTATTGACCCGGCCTTGATATGGTATTTGGCATCCTTGGTTTCCATTATGCCTTCTCCTTCAGTAATATAATTGACCTGGTATTCCTGTAATATTCTGCCGTTATTCCAGTGGAAATTGTATCCTGTAGGATGTCCTTTAGGGGGGTAAGGAGTGTGAGGTTCGATTTTTGCCGATCCGGCAACCATCAGATAAAATCCCCATTTTTTGTCACCGGGATTATGTGTGAGGTATTTGAAGTTATTTTCCATTTTATATAAATGTGTTCCAGAACATATAAATCTTTACGATGAATACAAATCTGTCATTTTATCTTAAATAATGCTAAAATTATAAAATTTGTATGACCTGATAATTGACTCATAATTGTTTTGTATTATAGAAAGTTAATTAAAGTAAATTAAAGTAAATAAATGAGATTCAGTAATAAAAGCTTAAAAATAGAAAAAAATTGATTTTTAGGGATTCCATTTACCTATACAGGGCAAGTTTATCGTAAATCACAGAAAGCCTGACGAAAGCATTATCTGTACAGTTCCGGCAGTATCGTTTTGGTTTTATACAGGTATCAAAAGAGCCTGTAATAGTACATTATTTAATCTTTGTCTATTTTGTACAATTTGGAGATTATGTGTAACCATAACAAATCTTGCCATTTTGTACAAACATTTATCCAGTTTGTTAATTGACTTTCATATATGAGCAGTATAATTTTGGTTTTGTAAAAACTTCGTTACAAATAATTAAAATGAAATGGATCCGATTCTCAGTATAATATTGATGAGCATCGGGAGCATATGTGCTGCCAGTTTTTATGTTCCCATAAGGAAAATCAAAGGATGGTCATGGGAATCCTATTGGCTTGTACAGGGTATCTTTTCATGGATAATTGTTCCGATATTCTTTGCATGGCTAACAATGCCTTCAGGGACACTGGGTAATATAATCGGGCAGGCATCCGCACATACTAAGCTGATGGCTGTATTTTATGGTGCACTCTGGGGTATTGGGGGACTTACATTCGGACTTACGATGAGATATCTTGGAGTGGCACTCGGGCAATCGATAGCTTTGGGGCTTTGTGCCGGGATAGGTACACTTCTTCCTCCTGTTATTACGGGTCAGAACCTGTTTGCCAGCAGATCCGGTATTCTCATTCTGGCAGGTGTTATAGTCAGCATTGTGGGTATAGCAATTATTGGATATGCTGGTAGTCTGAAGAGTAAGAATATGTCGGAAGAGGACAAAAAAGCTGCTGTTAAAGAATTTGCACTTAAGAAGGGTATTCTGATAGCTATCCTTTCAGGTGTCATGAGTGCATGCTTTAATTTTGGCCTCACTGCCGGTGAACCACTGAAGCAGGCTGCCCTGGCAAATGGTGCAAACCCTCTCTTTGCAAAAAATCCGGTCATAATGTTCGTCACCTTCGGGGGCTTTATAACAAATTTTATTTATTGTGTATTTCTGAATATAAAAAATAATACGTACAAAGATTATTTCTCAGTGTCAGGTTCTGTTCTATTTAGCAATGGAATCTTTGCAATGTTGGGGGGCACCCTATGGTACATGCAGTTCTTCTTCATGGGTATGGGAGAGAGCAAGCTCCCTGCAGCAATGATGGCTTTCTCATGGAGCATACTCATGTCAATGAACATAACATTCAGCAATATATGGGGTATTTTGCTGAAGGAATGGAAAGGTGCAGGAAAGAAGACAATTATAGTGTTGGTTAGTGGTTTAATTGTACTGGTGCTCTCCACATTTGTAATAAAACTGTAATAACAAAAAATATAATATACTCATGAAAAAAGAAAAGATCCTGCAGGCATATGCCTATGCGAAGGAACAGTATGCCTCACTTGGTGTTGATACTGATGAGGTATTAAAGAAGCTGGATAATATAAACATAAGTCTGCATTGCTGGCAAACCGATGATGTGGGGGGATTTGAAACCCCCGATGCCGTGCTGGGTGGAGGGGGTATACAAGCTACCGGTAACTACCCTGGCAAAGCTCGTACAATTGATCAGATGCGTGCTGATATTGAAAAGGTGATGAGCCTCCTTCCCGGAAAGCAGCGCCTTTCCCTGCATGCCATATACGGTGATTTTAATGGCGAAAAAATAGACCGTGACCAGATCGAGATCAAACATTTTCAAAGCTGGATAGATTGGGCAAAAAAACTAGGTATAGGACTCGATTTCAATCCAACATGTTTTTCACACCCCCTGGCTGATGGCGGGTATACACTTTCAAGTAAAGATGAAAAAATCCGTAAATTCTGGATCGAGCATAACAAAAGGTGCAGGACAATAGGAGCAGAGATGGGTAAGCAGCTCGGAACACCTTGCATTAATAACATATGGATACCTGACGGATCCAAGGATGTCCCGGTTGACCGGATCACTCACCGCAAACTTTTGATGGAATCACTCGATGAGATATTCAGTGATCATTATCCCAAAGAATACCTTAAAGACTCAATCGAATGCAAACTATTCGGTATCGGCTCTGAGGCAATGGTTGTTGGTTCAGCTGAGTTTTACTACGGGTATGGAATAAAAAACAATAAACTTATAACGCTTGATAACGGGCATTTTCACCCTACGGAACAGGTAGCCGACAAAATTTCCTCATTATTGCTGTATGTTGATGAGCTGATGTTGCATATGACCAGGGGCGTCAGGTGGGACAGCGACCATGTAGTGATATATAATGATGAGATACAATTTATAGCTCAGGAAATTGTACGCTGTAATGCACTCGACAGGGTAAATATAGGGCTCGATTATTTTGATGCCAGCCTGAATCGTATAGGAGCATATGTTGTCGGAACGCGGGCTGCACAGCTTGCCTTTCTGAATGCCCTGATTGAACCGTTTTGGATACTTAAAGAATATGAGGAGAACGGTAACATGTTCGAAAGGCTGGCACTGATGGAGGTGATGAAGACCAAACCTCTGGGCGCTGTATACGACTACCAATGCCTTGTCAACAATGTTGCGGCAGCGGAGGATTATATTCCCGAGATACAGAAATATGAGAAGGAGGTACTGAGCCTTCGCAAATAATGTGTGGCAATGATGAAAGAGGTTATTGCGGTTTTTGATATAGGGAAAACCAACAAGAAGTTCATGCTTTTTGATGCGGAACTCCATATTGTGCATGAGGAGGAGACAAAGTTTGACGAGATACCTGATGATGACGGCTTCCCTAGTGATGATATCAGCAATATGGAAGCATGGATGCACAACCGCCTTTCAGTTACAATGACATCGGGCGACTACCATATCAAAGCGATTAATTTCGCCACATACGGGGCCACACTGATGTATATTGACAGCAAGGGAGAGAGGCTGACACCGGTCTATAACTACCTGAAGCCTATGCCTGATAGCGTGATTGACGGCTTTTACGATAAATACGGAGGTGTTGAAGAGTTTAGCAGAAGGACAGCATCACCATCCCTGGGGATGCTTAACTCAGGCCTCCAGGCTCTATGGCTTAAACGTTCAAAACCGGAGATATTTTCAAGGGCGAGATCAATTTTGCATTTTCCGCAGTACCTTAGTTATATTTTAACCGGAAAATCAACATCTGAATACACCTCTTTAGGATGCCATACAGCACTCTGGGACTTTGACGATCACAGATACCATCAATGGGTTTATGATGAGACTGTTCCACTACAGGAACCAGTCTCAAATTCAATAATATTCGAGGTAAAAATATTTAAACAGCCGGTCAAAATCGGGATCGGCATTCATGACAGTTCCTCTTCGCTGGTGCCTTATATCAAAGGATCGCGGAGGAAATTCATTCTCATCTCCACCGGTACCTGGTGTATCTTTATGAATCCCTTCAACAGTGAGCCACTGACGGCTGATCAGCTTCGTAAAGATTCACTATGTTACATGAGTATAAAGCAACAACAGGTCAAATCATCACGGTTATTCCTGGGGCATATTCATGATGTCAATGTGAAGCGACTAAACAGACATTTCGGTGTTGATACTGATTATTATAAAAAAGTCAGGATTGATAACTTTAGAATTACCGCGCTTTTTAGAGGTAATCAGGACCGATTATTCTTCTCCGACGGAGTTTCTGCAGGGTATGTTGATAGTGACGCTGACCTGAGTAGGTTCACATCATTTGATGAAGCCTATCATAAATTCATGTTTGACCTTGTGGATCTTGGAATGGAGTCTCTAAGGCTGATTATTCCTGAGGATGATCAAACAACTGCAGTTTTCATTTCAGGCGGATTTGCCAGAAATGAAATATTTATCAAATTGCTGGCTGGTCGTTTACCCGACAAAGAGGTTTATACCTCAGAAATAGATAATGCAACAGCTCTTGGCGCTGCGATGGTTATTTGGGAGAATGTTTTCGGTGGCAATATACCTAAGATTAACCTTGGTTTGAAAAGAGTACAATATGAATGTAATTCTTGATACACAGCTATTGCATCCCCGCGATCAGATTACCATGATCATTAGTCAGGCAAGGCAACATATGTGGGCCGATAGGATACGCATCCTATGAACTGACCGGAAGCCAGAAATTGGGTGATAAAATTGCTGCTTAGTCTGGAAAAGGTTTAAATGCTGTGATAATGGAAAATCATGGAAAAGCTACAGGAGGAACAGACATTGTAAATGCGTTTCAGCGTTTTGAAACGCTTGAATTTTGTACACGTACCATTGAAAGTTTAATTATCAAGTCCTCTTTTAGATTAACCTGTCAAAAATTAAATGAAAATAGAAAAAAGAACCCAGATTAAATTTAGAACGATTATAAAAAGTTACTATAAATCCCTGTATGTTATGATAAAAAGATAATGAGAAAGTTAGATGCTTACAAGTGATGAACAGTTTGAATATCAGCTAAGATGTAATAAACAAGAAACCGCTGGAAAATATTAATCCAGCGGCCCCTATAACCCAATCCTAATCAACCTCACTACGTTAAAACACATTTAATATTAACCAATTAGCTATCTTGTTCAAAATTACGTTATGTATAGATAAGACACTTTGATAAGGAAAAAGTATTACAAACAAAGAATTAAAATTAATCAAGATATAAAAAACCATGCTTGCTGAAACAGATAAATATCTATTGAATGGAATCAGGGCTGGTGACTATCATGCATTTGAAACCCTTTTTAATAGCTATTACCGGTATTTGTTCAGCGTGGCCAGGTTATATGTGCACTCAGATGAGATTGCAGAAGATCTGGTACAGGATTTATTTGTCAAATTATGGGAAGATTCCTCCTTGCTTACAGTGAATATTTCACTGAAAGGATACCTTTGCCGCAGCATTTATAACAGGTGCATAAACTATAATTTAAGAATACAGCAGAGATTTTCAAAACTTGATCTGGCCACAGTAAATAAACTAAAGGAACTGCTTAAAGCTAAACCGGAAGATCAACCCGATATGGGATTAATGATCTCTGAATTGAATACTGAAATAAAGAAAGCTATTACCAGGCTACCAACTGAATGCGGCAAAATATTTCTTATGAGCCGCGAGGAAGGATTATCACATAAGGAAATAGCAGAGAAACTGAATATTTCGAAGAATACCGTAAAAGTTCAGATATACAGGGCATTATCTAAACTTCGTAAAGCTTTAGCTGAATACATATAGTAATTCCCTGAGTAAAAATATTCCAAAATTTAAACTCAGTATAATAATTATTGTAATACCAGTAGTTAATATTTGTGTCTAATTAATTTAGGACTAGTTAATGAATATTCCAGAAAGTATACAAGAAGCAATAATAAGCTTTCTTGAGGGAGAATTGAATCAATCTCAGGCTGATGAATTGATTGCCTGGCTTGAAAAGGATAATAATGTGCAGTATTTCAGACAAGTTGAAGATATCTGGGCAGCCTCAAGTAACTTAGAAACTGCAGAACATGATGTTAAGAAGGGGCTTAATAAGGTACGCAAGAAAATTGTAGATCGGGATATACGGAGTTTACCTTCAAAAGAGATCCGGTTTAGTATACCTGCCCTGTTAGGCATTGCTGCTACTGTCTTGATATTGATTACTCTTTCTGTATCAAGG
>Ga0315534_1000347_pt1 | contig 31544 bp, 28 predicted proteins | sample SalMarSW160240MG_FD_203094 | JGI IMG/M metagenome (GOLD analysis project Ga0315534, IMG submission 203094) | Salt marsh sediment microbial communities from the Plum Island Ecosystem LTER, Massachusetts, United States - Salt Marsh Sediment SW1602-40 ...
CAAGACTGGGGTGGTTGATTCACTTGTCGTGCAAAATCCCTACAAAATGGGCTATGAAGGCGTCCGGGTTTTGATAGCCGCACTTGAAGGCCAAAAAGTCGAGAGACGCGTGGATACGGGAGTTACATTGGTAACTAAAGAGAACCTTGAAACGCCGGAAATTCAGGCACTGCTGAAGGGGATGCATCAGTGAAATTTGAGTCTAATCTGTACTGATATCGGACTACAATTCAGGTATGTCTGAACAACTTTGGGCCTGGTTCTTTTATTGATTATTTTTAAAATGGCGACTTGTAATCCGAAACAGAGCAGATATACTTTATTGACTACATACTATTGACTATTTATTATAGAAGTAAATGTGGATTTAGTCGTTAGTCAATAAACAATATCGTCAGGGAGTCTCGACGTCAGACTTGAAATTTAGGGAGAAATGATTATGAAAAAGGCCTTACCAATCATCATTGCACTCGTCATAATTGCCATCATTTTTGTCGGAATCGGAATTGTAAATAAAGGCAAGCCATCAAGCCAGCGCCGGATAGCGGTAATCCCTAAAGGCACTACCCATATTTTCTGGGAATCGGTACGGAGGGGTGCGGAGAAGGCGGGCGAGGAAACCGGTGTTAAAATCCTCTGGAACGGTCCCAAGCGGGAGACAGACCGCGAAGAGCAGATACAAATCATTGAGGATTTCATTGTGCAGAAAGTGTCGGGTATTGTTCTTGCACCGTGCGACAGCAAGGCATTAGTGCCGAAGGTAGAGGAATTATTCGAGAAACAAATACCCTGTGTGATTATCGACTCGGGAATCGATACAGAGAAATATGTTTGTTTTGCGGCAACGGACAACTATATCGGCGGTTTGATTGCAGCCCGGCGGATGGGCAAAATTCTCAACGGAAAAGGAAAGATAGTGGTGGTGAAGTACGTGCCCGGTTCGGCCTCGACAACGAATCGTGAAAACGGCTTTATCGATACAATAAAAAAAGAGTTCCCCGAAATCGAAATTGTGGACGCCCAATACGGCAATGATACTGTTGAGACGGCGTTACAGGTTACCGAGGACATGCTGACGAAAAACACTGAGCTGGATGGTCTGTTTGCGTGTAATGCGTCGACTTCGGTGGGGGCGATGCAGGGATTGCGAAGCCAGGGCCGCGCAGGAAAGATAAAAATGATTGGCTTTGATACCGAGAAGGCACTGATCGATGGGCTGAAAGAGGGAGCTATTGATTCGCTTGTGGCCCAAAATCCCTTTAAGATGGGCTATGAAGGTGTCAAAACAGTAGTTGCCGTACTCGATGGCAAAGAATTAGAGACCAAGCGTATAGATACGAGAGTAACATTAGTGACTAAAGAGAACCTGGAGACAACGGAGATTCAGGCATTGCTAAGATGAGCACATCGGTGCAAAGTGACCGCAGCGACACAGGCGTTGCGCTGCGAATGACGGGAATATCCAAGAGCTTCGGGCCTGTTCAGGCGCTTTCTGACGTAAGTTTTACTGTTCGGGAGGGGACAGTACACGCTTTGGTGGGCGAGAACGGTGCAGGTAAATCCACACTTGTGAAGATTTTAGCGGGGGTATATCGGCCGGACAAAGGCTCAATTCAAATCCACGAAAAGCCCTACACATTCGACAAGCCGGAGCAGGCTTTGGCAGTTGGTGTTTCGATGATTTATCAGGATTTAGACCTGGCTGAACACCTGACTGCAGCTGAAAATGTCTTCCTCGGCAATGAGCCTGCGGGTATTTTGCCTTTCACCGTTGACCATAAGGCAATGGTGGAGAGAACAGCGGAATTGGCCGGGAGTTTCAACTTCGATATTGACCCGGCTGCCGTAGTATCGCAGCTTTTTACCGGGGATTGCCAGGTCGTTGCGATTATAAAAGCCCTTGCACGCAATGCTTCGATTATTGTGATGGATGAGCCCACATCGTCGCTGTCTGAAACCGAGGTCGCCAGACTCTTTGAAGTAGTTCGACGGCTGCGAAAAAAAGGTATTTCAATCATTTATATCTCCCACCGCCTGGAAGAAATAATCGGCCTGGCCGATGACGTTACTGTTTTACGTGACGGTAAGGTCGTTCACTCCGAGTCAGTCACAAAGCTGGATATTGCCCAAATCATTCGTTATATGGTTGGGCGTGAACTGACAGAATTCTTTCCGGCCCGTGATGTTAAACCCGGTGACGTTCGCGTAAGGGTCAACAATCTTTCATCAGACAGCCGGATAAGGGATGTTTCTTTCGATATTCGGTCGGGAGAGATTGTTGGAATGGCCGGCCTTGTCGGTGCAGGCCGAACAGAGGTAGCCCGGGCCATCTTTGGCGTTGACAAGAAAGCTTCGGGTTCGATAGTGCTTGATAATGCGGAGTTGTCAATCAATTCTCCAGCCGACGCCATATCTTGCGGCATTGCTTTACTAACTGAAGACCGCAAAAGAACAGGTTTATGCCTTGGCCTTGCGTGCAGTTGGAATGTAACAATAGCGAGCCTGGGCTTGTTAGGGATGAAGAGAATAATCAATCCTGCCAAAGAAAATAAAATTGCTGCGGATGTGGGGGCGCAGCTGTCTATCAAATGGTTGAGTCCGCAGGCTCCGGTTGACTCCTTATCCGGCGGCAACCAACAGAAGCTCCTGATTGCACGGTGGCTGCTGGCGAAGTCCAAGTTTATGATTTTTGACGAGCCGACACGAGGTATTGATGTCGGTGCCAAGAAGGAAGTGTACTCACTTCTCAACAGGCTCGCTGAGCAGGGCAAAGCGATACTGTTTATTTCATCCGAGCTGCCCGAGCTGTTCGGGATAACAGACCGGATTTTAGTGATGCGCCGGGGACGGCTTGTAGGAAATTTAAAGACAGGCGACACCACACAGGAAGAAGTTATGCATCTTGCGGCAGTGGAGGTAAGCTAAATGAGCAAATTTATGAGACAATTGCTGCCCTTCGGTAGTCTGACGCTGATTATCTGTATTCTGGCGGCACTAAAGCCGGATACATTCCTTACAATGGAAAACTTTATGAATGTGCTGCGCCGCTCGAGTGTGAACGGTATCATCGCAATCGGTATGACCTCGATTATCATATCCGCAGGAATAGACCTCTCCGTTGGGTCAATGCTGGCCCTTTGCGGAATGGCGGGTGCGTACACAATGATTGCTGTGGGTGGGTCGGATCCACAAGGCGGTGCCGTTGTCGTTGGAACGGTTCTGGGCGTTGTTGTGGGCATTATTTGTGGTTTTGTGAACGGTGTGCTTATCACAAAATTGAAACTCCAACCGTTCATTGTGACATTGGGTACTATGAGCGCATTTCGCGGGATATCCTATGTAATGAACAGCGGACAGCCTTACAATGTGCCAAGCTACAAGTATCTTGGCGAAGGCGTTATGCTGGGGATTCCTGTTTCTGTAGTAATTTTTGTTATTATTATCGCTATGGCCGGTTTTCTTTTAAGGTACAGTCGGCTGGGTCGTTATACTTATGCTATCGGGTCCAATCGAGAGGCGGCCTTTCACGCCGGCGTTAATGTAGACCGCAATCTTATCTACATCTATACCTTCACGGGCCTTCTTGTGGGTATAGCGGCAATGATTGCAACCAGCCGGACTGTCTCGGCTCAACCGACGGCAGGTATTGCCCTTGAGCTCGACATCATCGCGGCAGTTGTGATAGGGGGTGCGAGCTTAGCCGGCGGTCGAGGGACCATAACCGGCACAATTATCGGAGCTTTGTTGATAAGTGTCTTGCGGAACGGCTGCACTTTGCTGGGAATATCAACACATATCCAATTGATTGTTATCGGGATGATTATCATTCTCGCTGTTGCGGTTGACCAGTTGGCCCAGACAAAGACAAGAGAGCTGCAGGCGTAAGAGATTTTGTATTTTTTGTTTTTTCAGATTTTACTTGACAAAAGTGTAAAAAGTTTGTTTAATACTATTAATATGAAGCAAATTGACCGTAAAATCGAAGATCCGCCAAGGCGGAATACCCATAACTGGTGGTGGCCTGAAGGATAAAATCCGGCAGGCAAGCGGTAATTTGCTGTAAAAAATTTGTTAGATATACGAAACGGCAGCCTGTTGGAAAAAAGCAGGCTGCTTTTTTTGTTTGTATTTTGAGTAATTTACGAATAAAAAGTACGATAATTCATCCTTCGCAGCAGCTTTGCTACGGAGAATGGAAAGGTTCGAACTATGGATGATTATAGACAAATAATACTTGGGGCCGAGCCTGGGCAAATTGTGCCGATCGTCAGGCAAATCGATATGACTGAGCCGGTGGATTTTTTTGCCAGGCTGAGCGACTACGGCAGGGCAAAAAACTGCTGTCTCTTTGAGTCCAGGGAGTACTTAACCGGCAGTGGCGCCCTGAGTTTTGGTACGGCGAAGCCGGCACTATATCTGACCGGAACCGGTGCCCAGTTTACTATCAAAGCTTTGAGCAAAACCGGCAGGCGAATGATTGAATACCTGTCTACTGACGGAAAGAAAAGGTTCGGCTTTTGCGAAGAGGTTGAATTTGCCCCGGATGCTATTACTGGCCGAATCAAACAGGATACCAGGATTATTGATGAGCAAAGCCGCCTGCAAAGCACAAATCAAATGGATGTATTGCGGGCCGTAGCGTTTTCATTTCGTTTGGCAAGTAAGCCTTTCCGCATAACCTGCGGCTTGCTCGGAGCGATAAGCTATGATTTCATAGACCAGTTTGAAAAACTGCCTCCCAGTAAAGAGGACTTGCTTGGCAATCCTGATTACGAACTTTACTTCGCCGACAATATCTTTTTGATGGACCACGAACACGGCAAGGGCTATGTGGTCGTCAATGTTATGATAACTGATGGTGACCGTGAGGCCGCGATCACAGAGGCACAAGAGTGCTTCGATTACTATTCCAATCTCGCCCGATTTGATGCACCGAAAGGTCAAAAACATGTCGACTCGCTTCCACCTGCCTCGACTGATACCGAACAAGACGAATATGAACAAATGGTTAGGACTGCCAAGCAGCATATTCTCGATGGCGATATATTTCAGGTTGTTTTGAGCAGGACAAAAATGGAGCCTTGCCCGGATGAACCGCTGGACGTTTACAGGCGACTGAGAGAACTGAATCCTTCTCCGTACATGTTTTATCTGAACACGGACAACACGATATTATTAGGCTCCAGCCCCGAGCTTAATTTGCGTGTCAGGGGTACCGAACCTCGAAATGTGGAGATAAGGCCCATAGCAGGCACCAAACCGAGGGGACGAGCTGGAAAAGACATCGATGCCGACACTGATTTCAGATATGAGGCGGAACTGAAACTCGACCGCAAAGAGTTAGCTGAGCACATGATGCTGGTTGATTTGGCCAGAAATGATATTGCGCGCGTAGCTGAGCCGGGCAGCAGAGTTGTAACCGAATTGCTAATTGTTGAAAAATATGCTTCGGTGCAGCATCTGGTAAGCAATGTCAAAGGCAAACTTGCAAAAGAGCTTGACGCGTTAAATGCGTATCTGGCTACTATGAATATGGGGACGCTCACGGGTGCCCCGAAGATTGAAGCAATGAAGCTAATCCGTCTCTACGAAAAGACCAAACGCGGCTACTATGGCGGGGCGGTTATGTACCTGACTGTGGACGGCCAATTCGATAGCTGTATTACGATAAGAAGTCTGCAGATTAAGGACCACGCAGCTTTCATTCGAGTTGGTGCCGGCATCGTGCACGACAGTGTCCCGAAGACCGAGTTTGAAGAAACCGAGCACAAAGCAGATTCCTGCCTGCGTGCGGTTCGTGGAGAATAAAAATTAACCGCTGAGAACGCAAAGAACGCAGAGAAGAAATTAGAGGTTAAAAGGCACAAGTAAAAAGTTTGAGATTTCTTTGTTGCAGTGCTACTCGCGATAACAAAGGAAAGTTTTATGGAAGAAGAAGCCAGAAAAGTTTTGTTCATAGATAATTTCGACTCATTCACATATAATCTTGTGGATGATTTTTGCAAGCGAAATTGCCAGGCGAAGGTTTATCGAGCTGATACGGAGCTTGAAGAGCTTAAGCAAGTGGCCGCTGAATATGGCCCGGACCTGCTTGTGATTTCTCCCGGCCCCGGCACGCCGGATACAGCCGGTGTATCACTTTCAGCGGTAGAGTATTTCAAAGATAAACTGCCCATCTTCGGAGTGTGTTTGGGTCATCAGGTAATCGCACAGTATTTCGGCGGCAAGATTGGCCATGCGCCTGAACCGGTGCATGGCAAGCCCTCGAGGGTAACGCACAATGAAAAGGACGTATTTGCCGGTGTTGAAAATCCGCTGCACGCGGGACGGTATCACAGTCTTTGTGTATTAGAACTCCCGGACTGCCTTGAGCAAACGGCTGAGTTTGAGGGAATTGTAATGGGAGTCCGCCACAAAGAGCTTCCGATATTTGGAGTGCAGTTCCATCCGGAGAGCATTTTAACTCCGGCAGGAGGCAAGATAATCGAAAATGTTTTATCCATAGCCAAGGCAAAAAGTAAAAGGTGAGGGACCCAAGAATGGCCCAAATAACTAAGTACTTAGAGATTATTTTAGAGGGTGGAGATCTCACATTCGAGCAGGCGAAGGAACTTCAGGATACAATATTCCAGGGTGAGGTTACTGAAGTCCAGATTGCAGCGTTTCTGGCGGCGATGAGGATGAAGCGTGCGACAGCGTCGGAGATTGCCGGTCTTGCCAAGTCTCTTCGCGACCATGTCGTACCTGTCAAGGTTGATGTCGACAATTTAATTGATACCTGCGGCACGGGCGGAGCAATTGTCAAAACCTTTAACATATCCACCGCAGCGGCACTTGTGGCTGCCGGTGCCGGGGCTTATGTAGCCAAGCATGGCAATCGCGGTATCACAAGTAGGTGTGGTTCCGCAGATGTTCTGGAAGAACTCGGCGTAAATATCGACCCGGGGCCGGAGACGATAGCCGAATGCATCAGGCAGGCGCATATCGGTTTTATGTTCGCGCCAAAATTTCACCCAGCGATGAGGTTCGTCCAACCTATTAGAAAGAGTCTCGATTTCAGGACAGCCTTTAATATACTTGGGCCGTTGGCCAATCCTGCCGGTGCGACCGCGCAGGTGATGGGTGTGGCCGATGGTGCACTTCTTGACCGAATTGCTGAAACGCTCAAGACACTTGGTGCCAAAAGAGCAATGGTCGTTCACGGACAGGGGATGGACGAGATAAGTACTTTGGGAGTCACGCAAATTCGGCAGTTAATCGACGGTAATATCACTTCCGTAGAACTCGACCCGGCCGACTTTGGTATCTCAGGCACCTCCATCGATGAGCTTAAAAGCGGCGACGCAATAACCAACGCAGCCATCCTTCGAGACATACTTACGGGAAAAGACAAAGGGCCGCGCAAAGATATCGTTATTATAAACGCTGCTGCTGCAATAATCGTAGCTGATTTATCTGATGATTTCACCTCGGCAATTAACTTGGCAGAGGCCTCGATCAATGACGGCAAAGCTTCAGCCTGTCTGGAAAAGTTAATCGAGATTTCAAATAAAACGTAAAACGGCCTCTATGACCGGGGACATGAGCGACGAACATGTTAATAGTTAAAGTTAAAATTTGTGGTCTTACCAATTATGAAGATGCCACAGCTGCATTGGATATGGGTGCGGATCTGCTGGGCTTTAATTTTTATTCGAAAAGTCCGAGGTTTGTGCCGCAGGACAAGGCTAAAGAGATAATAAGCAAACTGCCTGCCTTTATAGATATTGCGGGTGTTTTCGTGAATGAGTCGATAGAAAAAATCCTCGAAATACAAAAACTGTGCCAATTGGATTGGGTGCAATTGCATGGCGATGAAGACCCGGGGTTCTGCAAACAATTTTTTTCTCATAATGTAAAAATAATGAAAGCGATACGGGTAAAAGACCAGGAAGACATCAGGAAAGCGGATGATTTTTTCACGGATGCTGTTTTGCTGGATGCCTTTGACCCTGAGAAGTATGGCGGCACCGGCCTGACCTTCGACTGGAATGTTATTGGTCATATCAACAAGCGTGTTTTTTTGGCCGGCGGGATAAATCCCGATAATGCAGCGGAGGCGGCTGGACTGGGAGTTTATGGGATTGATGTTTGCAGCGGTATTGAGGCTGAGCCGGGTAAAAAAGACCATAAGAAAATGAAAAAATTATTCGAAAATATTCGACATTTGAGAGGTTGAGTGGTGACCTTTGTCCCGTCGCACGGGATACGAAACACAAGAAAGGGCACGAAGTATGAAATATAAAGGCAGATTCGGAGACTATGGCGGCTTCTATGTGCCGGAGGTCTTGATACCGGTACTGGAAGAATTAGAGGATGCGTTTTATCGCTTCTATGAGGATGAGCGGTTTGTTTCTGAACTGGCGAAGCTTTCTAAAGATTATGCCGGCAGGCCCAGTCCGCTTTATTACGCAAGAAGATTCAGCAAGCATGTCGGCTTTAAGGTGTACCTGAAACGCGAGGACCTCCTGCACGGCGGTGCGCACAAGGTCAACAACACACTCGGGCAGGGGCTTTTGGCGAAGTATATGGGAAAAACCAAACTCATTGCGGAAACCGGTGCGGGCCAGCACGGTTTGGCTACGGCGATGATTGGGGCCCTTCTTGGTATGGAAACTAAAATCTTTATGGGCGTTGTCGATATCGAGCGACAAAGTGTTAACGTCCATAAGATGAAACTGTGCGGTGCGGAAGTCATTTCTGTCGAAGGCGGGACAGGGACGCTCAAAGACGCCATCAACGACGCGCTTCGCTACTGGACGGCAAATGTTACCGATACGTTCTATCTTTTCGGCTCAGCCTGTGGGCCGCATCCGTATCCAACGATAGTAAAACATTTTCAAATCTGTATCGGCAAAGAGGCACGGCAGCAGTGCCTGGAAGAAATTGGCAAGCTGCCTGATATGGTTGTCGCTTGTGTCGGCGGCGGCAGTAATGCAATAGGTATCTTTTCGGCCTTTTTGGATGACAAGGATGTCAGGCTAATCGGCGTTGAAGCCGGCGGTAGGAGTTTAAACAGCGGCAAACATGCTGCGACACTGGTGGCTGGACGGGTTGGCATCCTGCACGGTGCAAAAGCGTATCTGCTGCAGGATGAGGAAGGGCAGGTTTATGAGACCGAATCGGTAAGTGCCGGGCTGGATTATCCGGCTGTTGGGCCGGAGCATTGCCTGTTAAAAGATACCGGCAGGGCCGAATATGTTGCCGCAGAAGACGATGCGGTACTTGATGCTTTCGAATTGCTGAGCAAGACTGAGGGAATACTGCCGGCCCTGGAAAGCGCACATGCCCTGGCGTTCCTTTGCAGCCAAAAAGGCAGGTTGGCCCCGGATACAATTGCAGTAGTAAACCTTTCCGGTCGAGGTGATAAGGATGTTTCCATTGTGGAGAAACGCCGACCTTTAATGAGTTCGTAGTTATGAGTTCATAGTTCATAGTTCACAAATCACAAGCTACGAGGAACAAGATTATGAAGACATATAAGCAGGTTTTTTCCGAATTAGCAGATTTGAACAGGGCGGCGTTGATACCGTTTTTCGTAATCGGCGACCCGGATTTTGATACAGGTGTGCGAATCGTGAAAACGGCTATTGATGCAGGGGCTGATGTTTTGGAGCTCGGCATTGCCTTCTCCGACCCGATAGCAGATGGACCAACAATTCAAAAAGCTGATATTCGCGCAAGGAACAGCGGGATGAATGTGGCAAAGGGGCTGGAATTTATCCGAAAGGTCAAGGATTACAAAGATATCCCAATCGGACTGCTGATGTATTACAACTTGATTTACCAGTACGGAGCGGAGAAATTTTTCAGCGATTGTTACCAGGCCGGCGTCAACAGTGTTTTGGTCGCTGATTTGAGTATCGATGACGCGGATGAAATTACAGCTCCTGCAGCTAAAGCGGGACTTGATACTGTTTTTATGGTTACGCCGAATACTGACACAAAGAGAATGAAGCTGATTGCTTCCAAAACTACCGGCTTTATTTATACCGTTTCGTTGTTAGGCGTTACCGGCAGCAGGGAAAAGCTCTCTGATACGATTGAAGAACTCGTTGGCAAACTTAAAAAGCTAACCAATGTTCCTGTTTGTGTTGGTTTTGGAATCAGCAAGCCCGAGCACGCTGCAGCAGTGGCCTCAGCAGGGGCTGATGGTGTGATAATCGGTTCAAAAATAGTTGCGTTGATTGAGAGCAATTTGGACAACAAAGAAAAAATGCTTGCAGAGATTTCAGCCTTTATAAGTGATGTAAGAAGTGCAGTCAAGCTGTAGGGTTGGCTTAAGCCTACCAATTTTATGGTGGTGTGGCAAGCCCCACTCTACCAGCCTGTGTATTATTTTGTATTAACAGGTATGCTCTTATCAGTTCAGCTACGCTCCATGCCTGAGCGATACAACCTCTTGGATTGTGTGGAGCGTCACCATCGAATATCTCCGAGATGCTGCCGATGCAGCCTTGTTGAGTTAGATGCTCCATCAGAGGCCGGATAAATTCAGCCGCCTTTCTTTTACTTTTTCGGCTGAAATCATTAACTTTCAAAAAGCTTTCAACAAATGGTCCTATCAAATAGGGCCAGACCGTGCCCTGGTGGTAAGCCTCATCTCGCTGTTTTTGTGGACCTGTGTATGTCCCTTTATAGTGACTATTTTGAACATTTAACGTTCGCAGGCCATAAGGCGTGAGCAGCTCTTTTTGTACCACATCCACCACCGACTTTTGCTGCCGGGGTGACAGTGGTGAAAATGGAAGTGAAACGGCAAATATTTGGTTTGGCCGAAGTGTTGAATCGACTGAACCATCGGGCGAAATACAATCGTTTAAGCAGCCCGTTTCTTCATTCCAGAATAATTTGCAGAAACTCATCTTCACCTGCTCTGCCATAGACTTGTAATGCTTCATATTCTTTATATCCCGGTCGGCATAAAATTGAGCAATAAGGCAAAGAGCGTTGTACCACAAGGCATTAACCTCAACCGCTTTCCCATACCGAGGTGTGAAAGCGACACCGTCATATTTGGCATCCATCCAGGTTAGCTGTGTTTCTGCATTGCCTGCTGTTATAAGCCCATCGGTATCGGCACAAATACCAAACCGCGTACCGTTGTGGTAAGAGTCTGTAATCCAGCGGATTGTCGGCAGAAGCTGCTGAGTGAAGGTTTCTGAATCGCCGGTAACATTTAGGTATTGAAAAGCCGCGTTGATAAACCAAAGGGAAGCATCGACACTGTTAAAATAAGCTGTGCCTGTGCGGTCGTCGAAACGATTTGGAATCATCCCTTCATCTGCCGCAGCGGCGAAAGTAGTCAAAACCGACTTTGCTTCGTCGAACCTGCGTGTTGAGAGTAATAAACCCGGCAGGGATATAAAAGTATCCCTGCCCCAGTCTGCAAACCAGGGGAAACCCGCTACAATAGTTGTTCTTTTGATAGGCTCATCATCGCTGTTTGTTTGGCGTTTTGTAATAAACTGGTCTGCGGCTAAACAAAGTGTTCTAAGTTTTGTATCGCCGTTTTTTACAGTCGCTGGTCCGGGAGGCTCTCGACAGGCGGTTGTTGCAACACTCTGGTGCCTGCTCAAATCTTCAAGAACCGCCTCAACATCGGTTTTTGTTAACTTCTCAAGGTCGCAGCCTGACTCGGGAGGACTCAGATTAGCCCAGAAAATAATTTTGGTCGGCTTGCTTGATGGGATTTGGCACTTAAAAAAACCAGGCGTCCATAAATCTTCGGTAAAATCCTGGCCCCTTTGTTTCTCTTTTCGATACACGAAATTGAACCACCATTGTTCATCCTTTTCGAAGTTCATAGAGGGACATCTAAGAAATAACTCACAGCTGCCCGGCACATCATGGCGAATCAGCATACTATGCCCGACCCATTTTGAACATAATGGTGCGTCTAATCTTTGCAGTGTGTGGAAATCCCTTAAGCCGATAAATGGACGTAAAACGAACTCAACAGGTTCTTGAACGCCGGTAAAATCATACACAAGGGCGACTGTATCCGTATCGCGGAGAAGATACACGGATTTGGTAAGTTTGATTTTGCCAAATTCATAATAGAAGTGCAGTCCGATATCCCGGCGGACCCGTACAAGATGCACGAAACCTTGTGGTGCGAATTTTTCGTTGAATTCGAAGGTTGAAAGGCTGAATACCTTCTGCTGGTTCACATTTTGTAGCCCGTCTACTATGTTCTCTCCCTTAAATATCACCATCTCCAGACATTTAGCTAATGCCATTATTCGATTGGCAGGTGGACTAAGTGAGCCGATGAGCAAGCCGTGGTATTCTCTGGTATTGCAGCCGATAATTGTTGACGATGCATAGCCGCCTCGCTCGTTGGTTAGCAGCCATTCTCTGGTCAACAGATTCTCGACAGACTCATCAGCGGTTGATATGGATGCAATTGTTATGTCTTCGGCTTTTTGTGATGTTAGCATCTCGTACCTTGCATCTGGTATCCTGTATCTCGAACGCGACATACTTCACTGCTTACAAGATACGCGTTTGTTTTATGGGTCATCTTAAGGCGTACAAAACACGTTCTCAGTTGTTTTCTTCTTTGGATAGTTTTTGCCCTTTGGGATTTTGTGTGAGATACTTTTTGCATCTGCCGGCCTCTGTTTGGAACACCGGCTTTGGAGATTGTTTAATACGTTCATAAAGTTTATGTAAGAGTCGTAAGGTGAGTTATACGGATTGAAATATTTGTGCACATCACCGTCTGCAAAGTATTTTGTGCACATATAATAGAAATGGTCTGATACCTGTAGTTTTCGCCAGTCGGTAATGATTTTTTCATCACCGGTTTTCTTGATATTATTTTCCATTCGATAGAGTTCGTGAATGGCGTTGGATTGCATTGCATTTCCCAGCCAGGCCGAGAGGTCTCTTTCGGTATCGGCCCAGCTTATAAGATGCGGAACATCTACCGTGTCGACGGGCTCATAAGACCGGGCTATTTCGCTGGGCGTTTTGAAATCGTTGTCCGGATGCTTTAGGATATATTCCGGCAGGTGCCGCATAAAATCGAATATGCCCGTATCTTCCCATTGATGTTCACCGAATGTCTCATAATCCATAAACAGGTTGATGACATTACCGTTACCGTTCACATTGTTTATCCATCGTGCGTATTTTTCTGCCGTCAAAGGCCATTCTGACCAGTTGCGGTTTGAAAATCTAAAGGCAATATCGTCACTGAGCGAATAGTTTTTCAAAAGCAGCTTTAACCTGCTGCAGTTTTTGGGGTGGTAGACAAAATTTGGACTTCTTGAGCCTAAGATGTAGTTTGCACCTTCGGTTATTATTGCGTCGAAGTTGTCAAGTGACTCGACAAGGGCGGCTAAGTCGTTATTGTAAATCAGTTCTGTATTTCTAAATACCCGGGGTTTTTGACCGAACATATATTCGATGGTTTCGACGTGTTTATTGACCTGTTCTATGAATTCGTCGCGAGAGTATAAAAAGCTCAAGCTGTGATAATACGTCTCAGCCAGGAATTCCACGCAGCCGGTTTCGGCCAGGGCATCGAAGGTGCTTATAACTTCCGGCGAAAACGAATGCAGCTGCTCCAATAAAACACCGGTTATGCTGTACGCTATCCTGAATCTGCCTTCAAACCGTCGTATCAAATCCAGCAGCAATCGATTGGCTGGGAGATAGCACTTATTTGCCACCTTCCTGCAGATGGAAGAGTTTTTATAATCGTCGAAATATTGGGCGTTTTTGTCGAATACTGTATAATGCCTCAAGCGAAGGGGTTGATGTACTTGAAAGTAGAAACAAATCGAAGCCATATTTCCAATCACCTTATCTCATGTTTCGCTTCACGAGACATATTTCTCAGACTGCATCTGTGTTTCCGTATAAATTTTCGCACACTTCTTCGCACAGTCTTTCCACCGTAGTCTTCTAACTTCAAAATTGCCGTGATTTCGGAGTGTCATCTCCAACGGTGGGTATTTTAATACTGCTATAATCTTGTTGGCAATCTCGTTGACATCCCAGAAGTCGACTTTAAGGGCATGCATCAAAACCTCTGATACGCCGCTTTGCTTGCTTATTATGACAGGAACATCGTTGTCCAGCGCCTCGAGTGGTGCGATCCCGAATGGCTCTGATACCGAAGGCATCACATATAAGTCAGCCATTTTATATATTTTTCGGACTTCCTCGCCTCGCAGAAAGCCTGTGAACAGGACCTTGTGTCCGATGCCGAGTTCTGCGGCCATCTCGACGGCACGGTGCATCATATCGCCGGAGCCGGCCATAACAAACTTGACATTATCCACCATATCCAGGACTTTCTTGGCTGCCTGAAGAAAGTACTCCGGGCCTTTTTGCATGGTAATTCGGCCTAAAAACAGGACAATTCTCTCATCTTTGTTAATACCGGTTCCGGCTAAAGCCCAACTGTCGTTGCCGTTGTGCTCCACGCCGTTGTATACTACTTCAACTTTGTCGCCGCTAATGCCGTATCGGCTGATTATTATATTGCGGGTATAATAGCTGACAGCGATTACTTTATCCGCTCGCTCCATGCCTTCCCGCTCGATGTTATAAATCATCTGGTTGACATTCTCGCCGCTGCGGTCGAATTCTGTCGAATGTACGTGGACAATTAGTGGTTTATCGGTTATTGCCGCAGCCGCGATACCTGCAGGATAGGTCATCCAGTCATGGGCGTGAATAATGTCAAACTGCTCGTTTCCAGCTAATTCAACGACAGCCGCAGCATAACGGTGGACCTCAGTTTGCATATCATTGGCGTAGTCTGGAGCGCCGGAAAGCCAATTGGTTGCATTAATTTTGCCTTCATGTTTTTGTCTTAGAGTTTCTTCGATTCGGCGCTGGTAAACATCCGGAGTCGAATAGGGCTGTAGTGGTGAGTTGATAGTGTGAAATACTACGTTTTTTAGCTCCTTGAATTCCAGGGTGCTTGTCGAAATCTGGGCTCCGGGAGTTAATAGTTTCACGTGGGTGGCATATTTGCTGTCGACTTTTCTTGGTAGAATAAAAGTTACTTGTATGCCAAGTTGGTCCAGTGCTTTTGTCAGTCCATAGCAGGCGGTACCAAGACCGCCGCTTATAAATGGAGGAAACTCCCAACCTAACATGAAAACTTTCATATAATCCACCGGTTGTTTATCGTAACCTTCTGTCATAGAAGGAGTTACAATTGATTCTTTTAAGCCCGGTCATAACAAGGGCATTCTTCTCAAAGTTGTTCGGTTTCACAGCCAATTGCAGTATATCGTTAAGCAATTTATCGGCAGGAAATTGCACAACCTTAAGTTCAAGCCTGCAAAAAATACTATAATTTATGCCAATTCCCGCTATATAAATCGGAATATTTGTAGAGGCAGGTTCAATAATTTTTCTAAAAATGTGAGTTGCAGTACTGATAATAGGGATTTTATTGGTCAGTAGCTGAAATCTAAGACGACATATACAAATTTGGTATGGCCAGGTTTTCCAGTCTGATAGTTTTTATGATAGTCAATCGTTTTCTTTTAAGACAGATAAGTGTTTGCGGATGAAAGCAGGGTAATTGTATATATAGATATATCCGGAACAAAAAAGCTGTTCCACTTTGTAAAAAGAGGAACAGCCTGAGCTAAATAGAAACGCCACTATCCTAAGATGTTTAATCACAAGGTGTTAGCACAAAACTTGTCTGCTCTGTAAGAAGCATGACGCCGTAAGATTCTAATCGGATTCTACAAATCCTGCGGCTTGACTGTGCTGCGACGGTTGGCCTTTGTTCGAGCAATTGCGTCATCGAGCATACAATAGACCTTATCGCTGATTGCTCCAATCGCGTCGGATGATGTCATCATTTTTTTGCTCTTGACGTAGGCTTTGACTTTACTGGCCACTACCAAAGACTCTTTTTTCTTTGCCATTGCAAAAATCCTCCATGTTAAAAGGTTACAAATTCTAATTAGTCCGGCACTAAATCCCTAAGCCCGGCACATTAACGAGGACTTTTATTACAAAAAGAGTCCGGGAATTGCAACAAAAAAACGCACATAATCGAAAATTTTGCGTTTATAGAACCAATAGTGAAAATGTGTTTACGAGAGTCCGACCTGCTGAATCGTGCTTTTTCCTGCGATCTCGTGATTTTTAATAATTTATAAGGTTTATTTTGACGAAAGTATTTAGATGAAATGTTCCGGGACGGCGCCGACTTGCCCGGCCGGATTGAGGTTGACGTGGAGAAGTAAAATGGCAAAACGTTACAAAAAAAAGCAGGATTCGCAGGCTAAACTGCAGGATTTCGTGGTCGTTACTTTTGTCGAGGACTTGGAGCAGGCCAAAGAGTACGAGAGCCTGCTGGAAGCTAATGAAATTCCTGCTGTGATAAACGAGCAAAACGAACAGCCGGACGGCACAAAAGGCATTGCTGTGATGGTGCCCGAAGAGTTTCTCGATGAAGCACATGTAGTAATCGAGTCACAGGATGCTTATGATGATTTTTATGATTTTGCATTAGAAGACGAAACCGAAGAAGAATTTGACGGCGAACTTTTCGAGGATGATTTTTAATCTCCGGTGTCTGTAATGAAATATTATCCCTTGTCATTGGAATGTGCTGTGGGATTGCGTTGTATATCAAAGGGGGTACGTTATGCAGTCAAACGGCTTGGCTTAAAGATTTCTGACTTTCTGAAAATATGAGATATGACATAAATGGATGAAAAGAACGTTACAGAACGACGCAGTGGTGAAGACCGCAGGCTGAGTGTTGTTGACAGGCGTTTGGGATTAGACCGCAAGCGCGGCCCCGGCAGGCGAAGAAGCGATGATAGAAAATCCGCAGAAGAGGGCCAAATGTCTGACGAACAGTTTGAGTTCCTTATGGCAATTGATGAATATAAAAGAAAAAACACAAGGCCTTTTCCGACCTGGACAGAGGTCCTTGAGCTAATAAAGGCACTGGGCTACCGCAAAGTAACCGAGCCGCAACCGCTTGAGCAGTTTAAAAAGGACCAAACGTAATAAAGGGCGGTTAGCAGCCCCGGAATAGAAGCAAGCTCAAGAGTCAAAAAAGTCTTTGATACATAATCCAAACATGTCGATTGTTCATTCCGGTCAGTTGTTATTGCCCCCTGTTTTCTTGCGAAAGAAGGAAGCCGGACCGATGATAAGAACATAGTCGAGGATGGTTACGTAGGCCAAGGCGATACGATTATTGTAGCTGACGTCATCTGAAATACACAATGTTTTTCTAGTTTATCCTGCGGAATGATTCGCGGATACTCTGCGTTATGCCCTTTGGAGCTGTTATCGGAGGGGGGAGAAGTGCAAAAAAACAGCGGAAATAGAGTTGACATTTGCCTGCCATTGTGTCATTATTTTGCAAAATTAGAATTATTGAACTGTAGAGATGGTTATTTGGGAAATTCCGGTTCAGGATGAGGGACAAAATCAAGACCAAATCGAATTGAAAAGGAGAGTACTTATGAAGAATGATAAAGTTTCACGAAGGGCTTTTATGCGCAATACTTCTCTGGCGGCTGCCGGTACAGTTGCTGGTGCATTGGCGGGCAAGGGACACGCCGCAGTCAAGCCGGTTCATAAGTCGAAGATTCTCAATTTCCACCCGAAGATGATATACCGCCGACTGGGCAAGTCGAACCTGATGGTTTCCGAAGTAAGCCTGGGCGGTCACTGGAAGAACCGTAACGCCGGCCGGTACTGGGACCATTTCGCCAATGAGAAGGTGCCCAGCGACGTTGCCAAGAACCGCACTGATGTCATCAGTGCCTCCATCGACTGTGGCATTAACTACCTGGACATAACAACCGCGGCCGAGTGCCTTTGCTACGGGGTGGCACTTAAGGGACGCCGTGATAAGATGTACGTGGGCGCCGATATACACAATCTTGGGCCGAGGAACTCAAGTTTCTGCAATGTCAAGTCACAGACACACAATGTCGACACCTGCCTGCGTATGCTCCAGACCGATTACCTTGACATCTGGCGTCCCCAGTCCAAAATGGACGGTTCCAATACGGATGCCGAGGTCGAGTCCCTCATCGAAACCTTTCAAAAGCTGCATAAGGCCGGGAAAGTGCGCCATCTTGGCATGTCATCTCATTCCCGTCCCTGGTTTGAGCACGTTATCGGAAAATATTCTGAATTCGAAATGTTGATTTTCCCTTGCAGCGCAAAGACCAAGGTCAAAGGCAAGCCCCTGACGAAGGATGACGTCGAAGAAGTCAACCCGGGCCATGGCTCCGACCAGACCCAAGGCATCTTCCAGAAAGTCATTGAGAAGGATGTCGGGGTTGTTACTATCAAGCCCTATTTTGGTGGGAGCCTCTTCAAGGCCAGCGACGGCAAAGTCAAATTTCCAGTGATGGGCGTGGGCAGCAAAGAAGAAAACGACATGGCACGGTTGACGCTTCAATGCATCCTTGCCAATGAAGCAATCACTGCCGCAGTACCGGGGCTGTCGACGATCTATGAAGTTGAGAATGCAGCACGGGCTTCGTATACACGACTGCTTGGAGTGACAGCGGCGGAGAAAGAGTGGCTTATGCGCATTACCGATGAACGATGGGCAAATCTGCCGCAGGATTACACTTGGCTGCGTGATTGGGAATTCGTTTAATCCGCTGGTTCCCAACTAACTCTCCACGGATGTGAATGGTTGCACAATTGATTACCTGCGGACGCGCAGTTTGTGCGGAGGAGGAATACTGTTTTGCGTCTGCTTCTGTAATTGGATTTAGCAAAGGAGAAAATTAGTGCGCTCGAAAATCCGAGCTTGTTTGTGTATTTTGTGTGCGGTTGTTCTATTCGTGACTTCGGCCTGTGTGCTGACGTTTTGTTTCGCGGACGAGCCGAAGGCCGAGAATTCCACTGGTGAAAAATCGAATGGCAATAGCAAGTGTTATGTATGTCATCCCAACCTGAAGACCGAGGATATCACGACAGCCCACCTGGATATGGATATTACCTGTGACGAATGCCATGGGCCTTCGGTCGAGCACATGCACGATGAGATGCTGATGACCAAGCCTGACATTCTTTTCGGCCGCTCTGAGGTCGAGAAGATGTGTTCAAATCCGACGTGCCATAAGCCGGGCGGTGACCGATATGTTTATGGCTATGAAGATCACAAGGATCACACGGCAGTAAAGGCCTTTAATGAGAAATGGCTGAACCGCGTCCGGCCGAATGGGCGGTTCATTACAATGAAGTCTGTCTGCACAGATTGCCATGGGACCCATAACATCGTCGAGGATTTGGAAGCTGAGTCTGAAGAGGAGAAATGGATCACTGCTTTTAATGGGCGGGATATCACAGGCTGGCGACCCTCAGGTGCCATCTCCTGGGAGGTCAAACGCGGCCAACTCGTCGCAGCAGTTGGACCGAACGGCAAAGGCGGCACTCTTTGGACCGACGCGGTATATGAGGACTATCTATTATCTGTGACCTTCCGTGCCGCATGGCCCATCCACGCCGGAATCTGGCTGCGTTGCACAGGCTCCCAGCGCGGTCCACGTATCGAGATATTCGAGAACCGCGAAGCTTCGGCCTTTACAGGGAGCCTCTGGGTACCCGGTAAGGGATTAGCTCTTGTGAACCTGCGTAAGGACCTTGTTGACCGGGAAAGCTGGAATACAATCTCGGTTAAGGTCCAGGGACAGCGGTTTCAGGTCTGGCTAAACGGAGAGGAAATCGGGGCAATCCAGGTGGCAGGGCCTGCCAAAGGAAATGTCGGGCTGCACATAGAGACGCAGCCGGCATACAAAGACGCTAAACTTTATGTCCGCGAAGTCCTCATACAACGACTGGGAAAACCAGAGAAAGAAGTACCAACTCTTTCACAGGATTAGGTTATTGAATTTACTTTCAAATTGGGAGCATCACACTTTGCAGGTGTTTTGGGCAATTCCAGCTAATTCACGTCAGTGCAGAAAGGATGTGGATGTTGTGTCTGCACAACTAATGTGGACCAATTTTGCTATATGAAAGGCACCTTCAGCTTCGCACATTGACTTATACTTTACGATACGCCCTTCACCGAGTTTGGCCATAATTCAATAACTAACGGAAATGGCCTTGATATACAGGATATTATTGGTAAACTTGTGGCGATAGTTTGACGAACTAAGAGCTGAAATCAAAAAGACTATGGGCTCTTGCATTTTTTTGCTTTGTGCTTCTATGGTGAGGTGTTAACAGTGAATGATTATTCAATAAGTCCGGAAGGAGAAAAATTTCCTGTCCCCCAACAGGATGAATACGCTGCGGAGTTTAAGCGCATTGAATCCCTCGTAAAAACAGCCCGAAGCGAGAAAAAGGAAATCGTTGTGGTGATGGGTGTTGGTTTTGTTGGTGCGGTTATGGCCGCTATCATTGCTGATAGTGTCGACAGGAAAACCGGCAGGCCTAACAAGTTTGTTATCGGCTGCCAGCGACCCAGTACCCGAAGTTATTGGAAGATTCCACTGCTTAACCGAGGCTGCTCTCCAGTAAAGGCAGAGGACCCCGAGGTTGAGCCGATGATTGCCCGCTGTGTCCTCGAGAAAAAAACGCTCGTTGCTACTTACAATAGTGACTGCCTTCAATTGGCAGATTGTGTAGTCGTGGATGTCCAATGCGATTATACAAAAGAGGACCTTGGCAATATGCGCACCGGTCGAGCGGAAATGGGTGCATTGGAGGCAACGATAAAAACCATCGGTGAAAAGATACCACAAGAATGCCTGACTCTGATTGAGACGACTGTAGCACCCGGCACGACTGAGTTTGTCGCCTGGCCGATTATGAAAAAGGCCTTTGCCACGCGAGGCATAAACTCAGAGCCACTATTGGCACACAGTTTTGAGCGTGTTATGCCCGGGGAAAATTATGTTTCATCGATTCGGGATTTTTGGCGGGTTTGCTCAGGCTGTAACGCTCAAGCGAGAAAGCGGGTCGAAAAATTCCTGCGGGATGTTCTAAACACCGAAGAGTATCCGTTGACCGTTATGGACCGCCCAATCGAATCAGAGACTACCAAAATCGTCGAAAATTCTTTCCGTGCTGCAATACTGGCTTTTCTTGATGAGTGGAGCTTGTTCGCGGAGCGTAACGGCGTGGACATGACTAAGGTCATAAAGGCAATCAAGGTTCGGCCTACGCACAGCAACATCATATTCCCAGGCCCGGGCATTGGCGGATACTGCCTTCCTAAAGACGGTGGTCTCGGTTGCTGGGCGTACAAGCACATCCTCGGTTTCGATGACGATATCTTCAAGATGACAACAATGGCAATCGATATTAACGACACACGCGGTCTTCATGTGGCAACACTGACAAGAGATGCTCTTCGAAATATGGGCCGCCAAATTGCCGGTGCAACTATACTGCTGTGCGGGGCCAGTTATCGCCAGGATGTTGCCGACACACGGTACAGCGGTTCGGAAGTAGTTGTTCGAAAGCTAACCGAAATGGGTGCTGAAATGCGTGTGCACGACCCGTACCTTGAGCACTGGTACGAGCTGGAAAAACAGGATACCTACCCGGCGCCCGGTCACTCATTGGCAAGGTTCTTCCGCAATCAGGATGAACTTGTTAATACTCGTGTTCAGCATGACCTTGCTGCTGTACTTAAAGGTGCCCAGGGAATCATACTGGCCGTGCCGCACGCACCTTACTTGCAATTGGACCCGGATAAAATAGTCGAATGGGCAGGTGCTCCGCTGGCAGTGATTGATTGCTTTGGTATATTGGAAGATGATAAAATTCGTCGATATTTCGAACTCGGCTGTGAGGTCAAGGCTTTAGGCCGGGGACATATCCAGAGAATAAAAGAAGAAGTAAGAAGGAGCTGAAAAATCAAGGATAAACGGATTGCAATTTTAGCGCCGGTAGCCTGGCGGACACCTCCTCGGGCTTATGGCGCCTGGGAAACCGTAGCCGGCAATATTACAGAGGGCCTCGTCGCCCGTGGATTTAAGAATGTAACACTGTTCGCCACAAGAGAATCTATAACAAGCGCAAAACTTGTAGGTTTTGTCGAAAGAGGTTACGAAGAAGATAAAACGCACATACCACTGGTTTCAACGTGCCTGCATATTTCAAAGGTGATGGAGCGGGCGGATGAGTTTGACCTGATTCACAACAATTTTGATTATCTGCCCTTAACTTATCTGCCGTTTATAAAAACACCGATGCTTACCACTATCCACGGATTTTCCGACCCCGATATTCTTCGCGTTTACCACGACCACAAGGATACCTACTATGTCTCCATAAGCGATTCCGACAGAGACCCCGGCCTGCCTTATCTTGCAACGGTCTACAATGGCATCGACCTTTCCAACCTTACCTTCAGAGGAACGCCCGGTGACAAGCTTGTCCATTATGGGCGCATCCACATGGATAAGGGTACACATCTGGCAATTGACGTGGCGAAAAAAGCCGGCATGGACCTCATAATAGCCGGAATAATTCAGGACCAGAAGTACTTCGATGACCTTGTCAAGCCGCACATCAACGATACTTCAATCAAGTTCATCGGCCCCGTTAATCCCGTTCAGCGCGATGCCCTCCTGAAAGATGCTTACGCCGTTATCCATCTAAATACCATCCCCGAGCGCTTCGGCCTTGTAATGGCCGAGTCCATGGCCGCCGGCGTGCCGGTCATTGCAATGGATTTGGGCTCCTGCCGTGAGGTTATCGCAGATAAGGTAACGGGTTTCCTGGTCAATAGTGTGGATGAGGCGGTAGCCGCTGTTGGCAAAATCGATAGTATCGACCGTAAAAAGTGCCGACAGCGGGTGGAGGAAAACTTTACAATAGACCGTATGGTCGCCGGCTACGAAAAAGTGTATGAGGAAATCTTCCGCCGGGAATCTCAAAAAAACTAAAACTCTGGGGTTACCCTGGGCAAAACAAATGACTAAACAATTGATTACACGCTACGAAGGTAATCCCATCCTCACAAAGGATGATATCCCCTACAAGGTTGAGACGGTCCACAATGCCGGCATTACGAAATTCGACGGCCGGTACATAATGCTCTTCCGCTCGCACCTCGATACCGGCCGGTCCATAATCGGCGCCGCTGAAAGTGAGGATGGCTTCAACTTTAAAGCCCGCCCCGAGCCTTTTATAGTTCCCGCCAAGGAGCCGCCATTTTCTGAATACGAAGAATACGGCGTAGAAGACCCCCGCATTACTCTTCTGGAAGGTGTGTATTATATAACTTACAGTGCCTATTCCAGGCACGGCGTCCGCACCGGACTGGCCAAAACATCGGATTTCAAATCACTCGAAAGAATCGCCTTTATCACCCAGGCCGACTATCGTAATACCGTCCTTTTCCCCGAAAAAATCAACGGCAGATACGCCCGGCTGGACCGCCCGCATTCCGATATCAGTCCCTGGTCAATCTGGATTAGCTATTCGCCGGATTTGCGTTATTGGGGCGATTCAAAACTTGTAATGAAACCCGCCCCTTACCATTGGGACGAGTCAAAAATCGGCCCGGGCGCACCGCCGATTCGCACCGATAAAGGCTGGCTGAGTATCTACCACGGCGTCTTCCCGACAATGGATGGCCACGTATATCGCCTCGGCGTCGCCTTGCACAAACTAAATGACCCCTCCGTTATTCTCGGCGTTGGTGACCGCTGGATACTCCAGCCCGAAGACCAGTGGGAGCTTGTCGGCTACGTGCACAACGTGGTCTTTACCTGCGGAGCTGTCCCCGAAGATGATGGAACGCTAAAACTCTACTGGGGCGCCGCCGACAAGGTAATGTGTGCCGGCACGGCGGTAATCGACGAGCTTGTGGAGCTTTGCCTGACCGATTCAAGACCTGCCTTTTAGGCCGTAGAAATCTCAATACTGTTTCTCACTTCTACCTTCTCAATTCTAAATTAACTTGACCTTTGTCAAGTTCTGTGTTATTTTACTATCATAAATGCGTGAAGCGGACATCTTGAAGATTGAAACGAAACATGAGATATGAAAATTGAACCGAAGCCGCGACTAAATTGCTTGACAAAAAGTGTGGTATATTATTATGATAGTCGTGAATGGAGCGACAAGAATAGAAAAAAAGGCCTATTAGAATGAAAGAACTATTCACCATAGGGCACTCAAATCACTCTCTTGACCATTTCATCGAGTTACTTTTGGAACATCGCCTTTCCACCATAGCCGATGTCCGATCCAGTCCCTACAGCAAATACTCGCCTCATTTTAATAGGGACATGCTCGATAGTGCCTTGAGAAATGCCAATATTGACTACATATTCCTGGGCAGGGAATTAGGCGCACAACGATCTGAAGACGATTGCTACATTGACGGTCAGGCAAAGTACGATCGAATCGCTCATTTGTCGGCTTTCCAGCGTGGATTAGAGATAATCCTTCAGAGAGTTGAACATTACAGAATTGCCCTCATGTGCTCTGAATCCGACCCCATTACATGCCACAGAACAATACTGGTATGTCGCGAATTGAAAAGGATATGTCCAGGCTTGAAGATAACTCACATCTTAGGGGATGGTGCAGAAGAACGACAGGAGATGTCAGAGAAAAGGCTCATTAACCTTCACAAACTTCAACCAGAGCTATTTGGAGACCTGACCTCGACGTCCGGCCTGATTGAGAAAGCGTACGATTTACAAGCAGAAAAAATAGCATACAAGAAGGTGCCCGTAGAAGCATGAAACTCTTCACTATTGGCTTTACCAAGAAGACTGCTGAAGAATTCTTTACGCACCTGCAGAACGCTGGTGTGAGTCGTATTGTTGACATAAGGCTCAATAACACTTCCCAAATTGCAGGAGTAATTGAGCTTCAGAAACAATGACCTGCTGACAACCGGCACAGCAGTTATCGACGACCTCACCAACCTTTGCCTCACCGATTCGAGACCAGCAATCTAAGATTATGATGAGGAAATTCAGACAAGCTATCGTCGGAGTTTGTCCATAAACAGGATGGCTCTTGTGTATTTTTCTGCCGAGAGCGCCTCTTTTAATATCCTGCGAATTTCCCGCATAGGCGTTCGCTGCGTCGTATGTGTGATAATGATATGCTCGTTATGCAGTTTTTCTATCAGCTCTGCAAATTCGTTGATGTGCATATGCCTGCCGGCCTCGGCCCTTCCGGAATGCTCGGTCTCATAGAATGTGCATTCGGCGATTAAGATTTTGCTCTCAACAATATATTTCAATTGTGAAAAGTCGACATACTGCGTATCGCCCAGATAGGTAACAATTGGAATCTCGAGCGGGTAATCAATTTCGACTCCCTGCTTTTTTAAATCGACGATTTGTGGTCCTTTGAGCTTTGCGTACTCGGGCTTAATTTTTTTTCTCTTTTCGATTACGGTGTAGCCAACAGAACCCTTGCTGTGTTTTGTCGGGAACACCCTTGTAAATAAATTCGGCTTGATCTGGTATTCATCACCTGCTTTTACACCGACCAGATTAGCGGGCACCTTGTTGCCGTCCAGCCGAGACCAGGCATCGATAATCTCTCTTATCGGGCCCAATAAATTCCTGGGAGCCAGTATAGTGCCTGGCGATTGACCGGAAAAGTTACGGTGTGATAGATAATACGCAATGCCGGCGGCGTGGTCCATATGACCATGCGTAAGTAGAACGTGATTGATGGAGATAACCTGATTCGGTGCTTTGCCGATATCGAAACAAACGTTCAACTGAGGCATTGCAACCACGGTCTCTTCGCCGGCGACCGAATAGCCGATTATCTCCAAATCGTCAATCTTGATTTGTGCTAAGTTATGGCTCGACATTTAGTTGCCCTATAACAGCAACACGCTAAAAACCCAATAGTAGGGCTGGCAGGCGGTTATGTCAATCTGTTTTTGACATCACTGCCGATACATGTACAATGAACCATCGGTGCAAGCAGCATAACATCGTATATAAGCAGCAGGTTTTGCGCCAAAAATGATGACTTTAGAGCAAGAGGGAAAAGATGATGAAATCTTTCAAAACGTTTCTTATTTGCCTTTTGATTGTCGTTTCGGCCGGTTCGGGATTTGCGCAAGAAATTTCGCCCGCAGTGGCCATCGCCCAACTGGATCGAGATAAACTGCTCGGCAGACAGGTAAAAGTGGCGGCGATTTGTATCGGCTTTGGGGGCAAGCGCGAAGCCAAACTGAAGCTGGCGATTGAACACCTGCATACGGCTGGAAAGAACGGGGTGGACATCGCCTGCCTGCCGGAGGAATTCGCCGGCACCGAGGCGGAACCGGTCCCCGGACCTATCACCGAAGCCGTGTCGAAGCTGGCGAAGCAGTACAATATGTACGTGATATGCCCAATACGAGAGCAGGCAGAAAACAAGCAATACAACACGGATTTTTTGATAGACCGCAAGGGCCGACTTGCCGGTTATTATCGCAAGGTTTTTGTGTTCTGGGGCGAAGGACTGCATTGCAGCACAGAAGGTGTGAAGGCCTTTGAGACCGATTTCGGCAGGATAAGCATTCTGACGTGCTTTGACCTGAACTTTGCGGAGTTGTGGCAGGAATGCGATGCGCTGGATGTGGATATTGTTTTCTGGCCAAGTGCGTATGGCGGCGGCTCGCCGCTGAACGCCTACGCGATACTCTATCACTACTATATTGTGCCGGTGGGGGCGGGTAATATAATCGACATTACCGGCAAGACTATGGAAAACGTTGAGCAGCCGCGTCCTGAACAATTTATCGCAACGCTGGATTTGGACCGAACGTTTGCCCACCACGACTTTAACCGCGAAAAGGTCAAAAAGATGCTCAAGGAAAACAAGGATGAGATGAGCGTTGAGCGGAACCTAAGTAAGGAAGACCTGGCACCATGGTGGCTGTTCAAGGCGGCCAAGCCGGGCGTCAGCGTGCGGGAGTTGTTAAAAAAATACAAGATTGAGACACTTCGCGAATATCAGCATCGCAGCCGTAAGCAGATCAATGAGGCCCGAAAGAAGGGCAAGAGAATATAACGGGATTTGGGAGAGTTTTGTCAATGCCTGACAAGAGAACACATAGAGGACCTCATCCGGCGGACGCAAAATTGTTTGCGCCCAACGCAATCCCCAACTTGCAATTGGCTGTTGCCGACTTTTCACTCTTACTGACAAAAGGTTATGCCGAAAAAAGCGCCCTGAAATTAGTTGGTGATAAGTTCTCGCTTACAGAAAGACAGAGATTGGCTGTTATGCGCAGCGCCTGCTCCGACCAGCATCTCGTCTCTCGTAATCAACGCTGTATTGCACTAAAAAATCTTACAGGTCAGGGGATTGCCATCGATGGTTATAACATCTTAATAACCGTAGAAGCAGCGATGAGCGGCGCCTGTGTTTTTAAGGGCCGAGATGGCTGCTTCCGGGACCTGGCAAGCATACACGGCACATATCGTAAAGTCACCGAAACAATACCGGCCTTGCAGCTTGTAGGCGGATTTTTGAAAGAAATTGGCACTGCCAAAGTGTTGTGGCTGCTGGATAGTCCGGTCTCAAACAGCGGGCGATTGAAGACGCTAATTGGCGAGCTGGCACAGAAGAGCGATTGGAACTGGGAGATTGAGCTTCTCTTCAGCCCTGATGCCGAGTTGAAAAAAACTGACCTTATTGCAGCAAGCAGCGACAGTGTTGTACTTGATGCCTGCAAGAGGTGGTCAAATCTGGCGACAGAGATTATTAAACTCAAGCTGGCCTCTGTAAGGGTGATAGATTTATCCGGTCCAGCCTGATTCCTACAGTTTATTCTGTCTGTAGGAGCTTAACAATTGTCAGAATATCAATCTGCTCAAGAGAGTTACAGACTAAATCTGCTTCGGAGAGTTTAGCGGCATCTGTGGAGTTTGTTACAGCGATACACCTGGCACCGGCTGCCTTGGCGGCCTGCACGCCGTTGGGAGCATCCTCTATGACAACGCAATTGGCAGGTTCAATACCCATACCCTCAGCAGCAACCAAAAAAAGCTCAGGATGAGGCTTTTTATTTTTAACGTCGCTGCCGGTGATATAAACCATTCTCTGAAAAGGTATCTTTGCGGATTCCAAAACAGCTCGGGATTTTTCAAGTGTGCTGGAGGTTGCGATAGCGACTCGAAAATCTTCTCTTTGCAAAGCCTGCTCTATCAACTCCAACACGCCGGGGAAGGCAGGCAGAGGTTCTTCGCTGAGAATCTTGAGGAAATATTCCTGGCGCAATTGCGTTGCCTTTTCGATTTGTTCCTCGGTCGGTTCCAGGCCGTGAATTCCGGCAGCGGCCTTGACATATTCTGCCGCCCCTCGTCCGAGACCGGCCTCGAAATCCTGGCGTTTAATGTCTTTAATGTCGAATAAATCCTCAAAGACCTTGATAGAAGCCCTTGCATTGACTGCCTCGGTATCGGCAATCACACCGTCAACGTCAAAAATTAAACCATACAAGTGAGCCATAGTTTTCGTCCATATAATCAACCGTGGGATAAAATAATGATACCATTTCGGATTTTTTTTGCCACGTTTTTGTCCGGTGCGCATTTATAATAGTGATGATAGTTGGTACCCGTAAACTCCGGAGAATAATTAGTTTGGATGACGAAAGTAAAGCAGCTAATGATGGCCAATTAATAGCGGATGCACGCGACAATCCATCGGCGTTTGTAAGGTTGTACCGCAGGCATTATGATGCAGTATTTCGCTATTGCGTCCATCGGCTCTTTGATAGGCACATGGCCGAAGATATTACGGCTGAGGTTTTCCTGAAAGTAGTGGAAAATCTTCACCATTTCAAAGGCAGTAAGCAGCAGTTCAGCAACTGGCTTTATAAAATCGCAACTAACGCTGTCAATGACAGCTTGAGAAGGACCGCTCGACGAGGTCGTTTACGTACAAGCGTGCGAGAGCGAGTCAACAGCCAGGTTGCTGACTGCGACGAATCTGCTGAGAAACTAACTCTTTTAAGAGAAGCTGTATTTGCTTTAAAGCCAAGGTACCAGACTATCATCACATTGCGTTTTTTCGAGAATTTGAAACTAACCGAAGTTGCAGAGGTTCTTGGTAGCAGTCCCGGCACTGTCCGCAGCCAGTTGGCACGGGCACTTGCCAAACTGCGAAAGAAATTAGCCACAGATTTCACAGATTAAATAAAAGGAAAAATCAGCCACAGAGAACACAGAGGTCACAGAGAAATTTTAACCACGGATTGCACAGATGGCACGGATTAAATAAAGGACAAAAGTAGCAAATCGAAGGTGAGGCAAATGGACGATAACGAAAAAGAATTTGAGAAATTCATTCGTGAAATTAAGTTCGATGATACTCCCGGCCCCAGCCATCGCGACAAACTCGAAGAAGACCTCCTTGCTGTATTGGAAAGGCAACCTCGGCAAAAAGACACACTCATACAAATCCGGAGAACAATTATAAAAAGCGGGATAGTAAAACTAGCTGCTGCAGCAGTAATTGTTATCGCGATAATGGTGGGCATAAGTCAGTTAGGCAACTCGAGCGACGCCTGGGCAGATGTTTTGGAAAACATACGCAACTCTAAAACCCTGACCTTCCTGGTTCGACCTAAAGAACAGGACCCCCCAATTATGGAGGTGATGGTAATTCATCCTTATCTTTCGCGATTTGAATTTCTAAAGCAAATACCTAATGCACCTATTGCAGGCGGACAAATTTGGATAGTAGATACGGGCAAAGGGAAAAGTCTCATCTTGGACACAGTGAAAAAAAAGGGGAAAGTATGTCCCGCTGACAAAGCAATGCTGGATATATACGATACCTTTAGAAATTTCAGAGAAAGAGTGGATTATTCTGTTGACGATATTGGCAGCCGACAGATCAGTGGTAAACAGGCTATCGGTTTTAAATTAAAAAAAGAGGAAGAAAAGCATGAGATAATTGTGTGGGCTGATCCCGAAACGAAACTCCCTTTACTTATGGAAGTAACTCGTGAAAATCGAGAAGGAAAAGTTATGCAGCATGTTGTGACGGACATTGTTTTCAATGCCGAGTTGGATGTTTCACTATTCAGCTTGCAACCGCCCAAGGGATACAAGTTAGAAGAATTTGAGTATGACTCATTGGTTAAGCGTGTCATGTCAGCTACGAACATGGATCGGATTCTAAAAGCCTGCAGGAAATACGTTAATGACCATAGTGGTCAATGGCCTGACAGTCTGCAAGATCTTGCTGAATACGGTCTTGAAAAGGATACACTTACTAATCCGAGGCAATCGAGCAGCGAAGTAGGCTATGTCTATTTGAAACCGTCTGCTTCTCCATCAGAATCTATGGTTGTTTTATACGAGGTATATGACACATGGAACGGCGGAATAAGTGTTGGTTTTGCAAATTATCATGTTCTGTTCATCAAAAAGGAATCAGAGTTTAAAAGGCGACTCAAAGAGTCATCGGAACTCAGGTAGTTGGGTAGGCTATGAAGTAACGAATTAGCATCAGGCCGGGCTGATTTGGCTCGGCCTTTTTTCCTGGTTACGCCATAAGAGTTTCGAGTAAAGCAAGAGGAAACTGAAAGGTCGGGCTTGAATTCCTCGATGATTTATGGCATATTAGCAGCTACAATCGAGTAAATACGTAGACTTTTTTTGAATTTGTTCCGTTAAAGCTGGATTGACAAGGAGGATAAGAATGAAGCCTATGAATATAAGAGTACATACCGTGATATTTTCAACTATCCTGCTATTTGGCACAGCCATTGGCAAAGAATTGGAAATACCCGAAGTATCCAGAGATAAGGTTATTTGTTTTGCGTTATACACCGTCCAGAACAACATCCTTAAGATGACAGCGCAGTTATATCCCTTGAAGGGAAGTGAAGACAAAAGTGTCCGGCTCCAGATTAGAAAAGGCAACAAGTGGAAACAAATAGCCGAGGTGCAGGTAATTGAGGACGGCTGGACGGCGCATTTCCGCGTTGAAAACTGGGATTCTACGAAAGATACCGAATACCGCGTCGCTCACGGCAAGAGTGCGTATTATACCGGGACAATCCGTAAAGACCCGGTCGATAAGGATATCATTGTCGTCGCTGCGTTTACGGGCAACTCGATTTATCCCGGGCACGGCGGCGACATTCCTAAAACCGATATTGTTGCGAATATCAAAAAGTTGAAACCAGACCTTTTGTTTTTTTCCGGAGACCAGGTATATGACCACAACAGGCATTATGCCTACTGGCTTAAGTTCGGCAGGGACTTCGGGGAAATCATTCGCAATATCCCAACGGTCACGATACCCGACGACCATGATATAGGCCAGGCTAATTTGTGGGGAGCAGGGGGGAAGAAATCAAATACTCGTGCCGGCCATGATGGGGGATATGCAGCCCCCCTTGAATATGTGAAAATGGTCGAGCGAGCACAGACCAGCCACCTTCCCGACCCTTATGACCCGACTCCGATTCAGCGGGGAATCGGGGTGTACTACACGACACTTACGGTAGGGCGGGTAAGCTTTGCCATTATTGAGGACCGTAAGTTCAAATCGGGACCGCAGGGCCTTGTTCCGCA